>Ga0315293_10002344_pt1 | contig 18251 bp, 15 predicted proteins | sample YL17G13_20_MG_FD_203071 | JGI IMG/M metagenome (GOLD analysis project Ga0315293, IMG submission 203071) | Sediment microbial communities from Yellowstone Lake, YNP, Wyoming, USA - YL17G13_20 | ecosystem: Environmental > Aquatic > Freshwater > Lake > Sediment | place: USA: Wyoming | collected...
CACTTATGATTTTCACGCGATCTATAACTCCTGAAACAGCAAATCGAACAATACCCAATTTCACGGTTCTGTTCAATCTCTTTTGCACTGCGGCTACCGACTCGGCCACGATTCCAGTGCGTGGCAGACGGTTTCGTCTGCCAACAACTTCCGCCTGTCCCAATTCGCCGGCACGTGAGGGCACGTGCCGCGCAACAGATCGGTCACCCTGTCCTGCGCGGGCATATCAGAAGATACAGAAAGGAATCTTACGGCTTCGCCCAGAACCCCGCGGCGTTGTCAGTGTAGTGACCCGTTGTGTCCGTTTGGCCAACATGGGCGGTGTCATATCCGTTTGGATTCAGATTCACCCGGAACATGGTTGTCCTCTGCTTGCCGCTTGCCGGGCCACTGTGAGACATGCCGGCGAACCGAAACAGGTTCTTGGCTATGTAGCGGAAGTACGCCGCCTTGTCATGCGGCCGGCCATTCCAATTGAGATTGTCGTTTATGACAAGCGAATCGCCATGAACCATAGCTTCCCGGACTTCGGCTATACTCAGATACTCGCCTCTTGCGTTTCGGAACGTCCCCTCGAATGTCGGATCGACATACAGCCATTTACCGATACGCTCCGACCAAACGGCGTTAATCGAGTGACAGTCCACATCCGAGGTATCGTACGGAAGACAGATAATCCGGCGCGCCTTGAAGCCGGCCGCAAGATAGACCTCGTTCATGATTTCCGCGAGCACCCCGCAGTTCACGCCCCGGTTCTCTTCGGGAGGACGCGCCAGGAAGTCGGCCACGCGGTATCCCTGAGGGACTTCCACGTTGCCGTCATGCCGAACCGTCGTGTGCACCCAGTGCAGCAGGTTGGCGATTCGTGCCGATTCGTCGCCATTCCCGGCGATGCTGTCAAGCCGAAATTCCGAGCACAGACTAACCAGATTCGAGTCCGACGGATCGCAGTATGTAAAGGCAAAGGACTTGCCCGTGTCGAACCCGTCGAAAACGGCGTACGTGCGGAGCAGTCCAATAAAATATGAGGCAGGCTCTATCGGCTGAAACACAAACTTGCAGAGGACCGTGTCGGCCAGGGTGATCATCGAAACCCAGATGACCGTATCGGCCGGACGCAGGTCCAGTGTATCCACCGGGGCAAGCAGATGAAGGAACTCCTTGCCACCGGTTGTGTCCTGCAACACAAACCTGATCGTATCTCCGGTCTTGTAATCGGCCGGTCGGAACGGTACTCTGAGGGATTCAAAGACGACCGTAACCGTATCGTCGCCTGCTCGCAGGACAATCGTGTCATTCGGGGAAACGAGTTTGATATCAGTATTCGCGGATGACAGGAAGAGCAGCAGCGACGTTATGGTCAGGAACGCTGTAATGAATTGTTTCTTCATGAAATACTCCATGAGCCACGCTATTTGAACCTTTGGTGCTAAGTCCCGGGTTGTCGATGCTATGCCGCTATGATAACTATCGCATGTCATTTCAGCAAGCAATAGAGCCAGTAGTTGGCAGGTCGAAACCGGGTTCGGAATGGCTTTGAATTGGCTTTGCTATGGCCCAAATTGGCTTTGAATTGGGTTCGTTTTTCATGTTAAGTGATTGCGCCACAACAAACAATTGGGTTCGTTTTGGGCAAAACAAAAGAGGGCTCCCAGCCTGTTCCCGCCCGATGATTCTCTGACCGCCGGTTCGAAATCTCACTTTTGACGCACGCATACAGACTACTCCTACTACATATGCGGCGGAGGATAGTATTTGATGCAAAATGATGGTGAAATTGCGGGTTGAGGAAAATAGCGAAGCGCATCATGAAGGGCTGGCGGTCCGCCCCGCACGATTCATTACCTTTAGTGGAGTACAAACCTGTGCTGTCGACATTGTCTCGTCGCTGTTGGGATCATTATAGAAACAGACCTATACCAAGCGTCACTACTCCGCCCAAAACAGTCCACATGCCCATCTCAGAATCCAAGTTGATGCTGACAGCAGCTGATCGCCAACGTCGGAAATATACGATCTCAGTGGTTGCAGAATATCGACTGATAGTTCTGCCGAGGTCCAATCCCATACCGACACCCGTATATTCGCCTGCAAATTGCACGGAAAATGAATAGTAATGAGGTGTGTTGACGCGAATATATGAATTTGTGTGTCGGAAGCCACGATTTGTGCCTTCACTTCTTTCAGAATTGAGAATGAAGTAATTGCCGAACTCGATGCTAAAGTCCTGACGAATGTTCCTCTTCAGTCCGACTCCGAGGATCACAGCATCAGCAGACCAATGCTCCTGGGAGCCATTGGGCGTCGCCTTCTTTCCCCAAGATTCTGATCTCATGAGGTGGAATGCAACGGCCTCAGCTCGGTCCTTGCGCTCGAACTCCAGGCAAAGCGTGTCGCTTGTGACATAGCCATCGTCAGAAACCATCCATACGCGATAATACTCCCCAACAGCGCCGCCCGTGGCCTGCACAGTAAGCTCGAAATGCTCCCCGGAGCTATCGGTCGCCGTATCTTGATTGGAGCGGTCAATCTTGAGATAGTTCAAGGAATACGGTTGAAAGACAGTGGCTTTCGAACCGCGCAGATAACTCAGAATCGACCGCTTTGCACGCATTTCAGCGGATACAACTCTAATCATAGGCTTGCCTCCTGAGGAACCAGCAGAGGATCGAAAGGGTATGCGCAGGGTAGCGGGACCGCTAAAGCTGTATGTTTTAATCGGTTCTACTGGTCCGGCTTTCAGAAGTGGTGGCTCGGTTACCACCAATCGAATCACTTGCTCACTGGAAAGGCTAATACCATCCGTACAGAGTAGTCCGAATTCATACTGGCCCGGTTCTGCAAACGAGAGGTCTTGATGTTTGGCTCCCGGTGCCAACTGCACCAAGGATGCGCTCGGCACAGGGCGCGAGGTATCGGTTGTGTTAATCTGCCTCCAAGAGTAACGCAGTTCAGTCCGTGAGTCGTCTGGGTCATAAGATTCCGAGGCGTCTAACGTCAACGGCCTGTCAATTGCCATGTAATATGCGCCTCCTACTTCTCGCGCCTCAGGCACGCGAAGTATCACGCGAGGCGGCATATTACTCCGAGGGAACAAGGCCCTGATTGCCTTGCTGATCTGATTCTGGCAATCTCCCCTTGATATATCAATAACAAATCCCACGAGTCTCGTTTGAGCCGTGATGAGTTCAGGAAACTCAGCCGTATTTCCCATCGGTACGGAATCAGTGATCAGGAGCTGAAACTCTACAAGTGGCAGTTTCTGCAGCACATCTATGCGTATGTATGCAGTGGCAGCTTTGATGAGCACAGTGAGTGAATCGTCGGCGCGGCGTTTGGAACTGCTCTTCCTGCGCAATAAAGGACCGGACTCATAATACCTTACAAGATTGTCCAATTCGGCCTCTTCGTGCCGGTTGACCGACCACTTGTTCAGGTTGGTGATCTTACTGAAGATGGAATCACCTGTCTCAAAATCTCTCAGCGAGTCTAAGGTGGCTTCGATTGCAGGTAGAAACGATGGTTCCTTAGCGAAAAGAAGGAGTGTCCGATCACCAGCGACTCCTGTCCGGCAAATAATCAAGCCAATCAAGACGGCAATGGCAATTCCTCTACGGTTCATTGCGTATGTCCTTTGCGTGTATGCAACGCGCAATTGCAGCTGCGACCATAGCGGGGTGTGTTGAGAGTTGCGCACCAATGGAGTCATTAAGTTGATCCCGAAGAAACTCGCAAGGATTGCCTGGATTGTCGGGCCACCCCGGAAGAGCAAGTTCCTTTAGCTCTTGGCACGGTGAGCCATTTATTCTGATGAGCACACACCCTCCCTTGTATGTGCAATAGCCTTCCGCACCACCTTGCCTCAGCGCACCTGAGTACGCAAAGGTGATGTCATAAGTTGGGTTAGATTCTAGTGAGTATACTAGCCCCGTAGAGTCGGCGATCATGTGCTGGAGTTCAGAGTTCACAAGTTCCGATAAGCAAAAGGTGTCGTTCTTGTCGGCCTGGCCGACTGGTTCACGATGAGTGGATCGGGGACTACACATTGTTGCTATCAGCCCTACCAAGAACACCAAGAAAGCAAATGCCAGAACATACAGAAGAATCTTGTACCTACGCTGTTGGTTTAGTTCGCCAATTTTCAGTCGCCCAACGATGACCCAGACGACGAGCAAGAAGAAGGCTATCGGGGCACCGATAGGCGAATACTTGAGAAATGCCCTAATGATATCTGCGTCCACTTGCTGTCACCAATACTACTTGTGGTTTCGAATGAGATGGGAGGCGCGATAGTATGAAGTTGGAAGGCAGAATGCACTGTGAATCATGTATCACCATTGGCTTAAGCCGTTGCGGGCCTCCTGGTTTAGTTAATCGGTTAGTCTCTGATTATAGGCTTCACGAGGCATGATGTCAAGCAGCTATGTGGCAGTCTTCGGATTCAATGGGAAGGCCACTACACGCCGATGCAGCTTGTGGGTCGAGTGGCCCACTATTCGCAGCTAGTGTATGTTCTACCTTCATCGTCCCCTCCCCCGCAATTTGACCGCCAAATTGAATCAACTTGCGGCTCCCGCACCGTTTGTAGCCATGATTACCAAAGCGTGCTCGCGTTTCTTGACGGCAGGTTCGCAAAGCGGACCTTCCCTACGATCATCAGAAAGTCGCGGAACCGCGCAGGGGTTCCGCGCTACGAGACTGCGCATTCATGACGACGGCGGTCCCTGCCCATATCGAAACCGCGGGGGATTCGACCTACAATAACTCACGAGCAGCGGAAATCGGCAGAACCAGCGGCGGTTCTGCCCTACTAAAGGCTGTGGCAGCAGGCGGTTGGCGAATAGTGACCCGTGCGAGCGGAAAGGGCGTGAACTTTTCGTCTATTATGCCGTTATATATAATAGTTGCAGATAAGCGTTGACTTGACATAAAGAAGGCGCTATACTGCATACGTTAACAAAATGTCCCTTTTTATTTTTTTCTCAAGCCTTGCATCCTTCGATCAATCCTTGGTAAAACGTAATCTGGTGACGACGGCGCAATTGTGCGCGTGAATCACAGTGCTTGCTCTCGGGCGGCCAGGACGGCCGGTCTGAGAAACGAGTACAAACACATGGAGAGTAGATGAATATCTACGTCGGAAACCTGTCGCATGAAACGACAGAAACAGAACTTCGTCAGGCCTTTGAAAAGTTCGGCGAAGTAACCAAGGTCAGCATCATCATTGATCGCGACACCAATCAGTCCAAGGGTTTCGGCTTTGTTGAGCTGGGCTCGAAGGAGCATGGACAGGCCGCTATAGCCGGCCTTAACGGCGAGCAACTCGGTGGCCGCAAGTTGACGGTCAGCGAAGCACGTCCCCGCGCCGAAGGCGGTGGGGGCGGCGGTGGTCGTCGCTCCGGCGGCGGCGGCGGCAACTACAACCGTTCCTGGTAATTCGATTGACGGCTCTGTAAGGAGCTGAAAGTCGAACAAACAATTCGGGGAAGCCGGTCTTGTATTGGCTTTCCCCGATATTTTCAGTGATCTGAAACATGGAGTTAGGATAGATGAAGTTATTTGTGGGCAATTTGGCGTTCAACGTCACCGACGATGATCTGCGGCGAGTGTTCGAACCGTTCGGAGAAATTACCGGCGCCTCGATCGTCAAGGAACGGATGAGCGGCGAATCGCGCGGGTTCGGGTTCGTGGAAATGCCGTCGAAAAAAGAGGCCGAGGAAGCGATTATCAAACTGAACGGTTCGGACATGAATGGTCGCGGCATGACGGTCAACGAAGCCCGGCCGATGCCGGAGCGGGACCGCAGTGGACCATCGCGGTTCCGGGGTCAGGATTCGCGGAGGCAAAGTGGCAGCAGAAAGAAATCCATGACGAAGAACCGCCGCAAATCGAAATTCGGAAACCGTATGTATTGATCGGAGATAGTATGAAGATATTTGTCGGCAACTTAGCCTTACGAACTGACGAGCAGGACCTTCGCGAGGCGTTTCAGCCATACGGCGAAGTGACGCATGTGAACGTTGCGCGCCAGTCAGCAGACGGCGTCTCACGTCGTTTCGCTTTCGTGGATGTGGCGCTAGAGGGGCAGGGGAAAACCGCGATCGCCGGACTCAACGCCCGCGAGCTGCACGGCCAGGTGCTTACTGTCAAGGAAGCCCGTCGCAAGTATTTGCAGCTCTAAGCAGCCGCATCTTAGTCCAATTGTCAGGAACTGAGATTTCTTCGTTGCTTCGCTCCCCGCACTGACGATTAGCTATACATACACTTCTGACCGGACACCGCCAGATTGTGTCATGAGACAAACCGACTATTCGGTTGTCGGTGACATCGGTTGACCTTTGGACCGTCGCCGCTATATTAGCGCGTCAATTGCTCGATTAGAACAATTGAGTGTTCAACAGGTATGGCAGACTATTCAAAGCTGAAAATCGGGATTCTCGCCTTGCAGGGGGACTATGAGAGGCATGAGCACCAAGTGCGGCTGATCGGCGCCTCGCCACGATTGGTCAAATTGCCGAAAGACCTTGACAACCTGGACGGGATAATTTTGCCCGGGGGAGAATCCACAACCATGAGCATCTTGCTTGACCGACACCAGTTGCGCGGTTCGTTGCTGGAATTTTGCCGGAAACGTCCGGTGTATGGAACATGTGCCGGTATGATTATGCTGGCCACGAGGATAGAGGATAATCAGTCAGAAGTAATTCCGCTGGGGTTGATGGATATCGATGTCATCCGGAACGGTTACGGGCGCCAGGTGTTCTCGTTTGAAGATACGGTGGAGATATTGATGAATGATGGTTTGAGATCGGTGCGGGCGGCATTTATCCGGGCTCCCCGGGTGACTCGAGTGGGGATCGCGGTGGAAACGCTGGCCCGGTATAAGGGAAGTCCGGCGCTGGTGCGTCAGGGGAATCTACTGGCCGGATCGTTTCACGCGGAGCTTGAGGACGACACGACCTTGCTTCGTTTGTTTGTCGATAAACTTTTTGGCTGACAAGCCCGATACATAAACGTATATTATGTGGATGGATAAAGTCTCTGTTAATCCCGCTCCGGGTGAAAGTGCGGCCACGGGGTCAAGCCCCAAGGCGCCGTCGGTGGCCGAACGGATGGCGATTCCGCACCTGCGGCTGCCGGAGTGGATCAAGATTTCGCCGAAAAATGGCGCCAACTATTTGAGAATCAAGAGCATACTGAAGGCGCACGGCTTGCACTCCGTTTGTCAGGAGGTGGCCTGCCCGAATATCCGGGAGTGCTTCGACGAGGGGACGGCCACGTTCATGATTTTGGGGCGACGCTGCACCAGGACCTGCAATTTCTGTGATATCATCAAAGCCCAGCCAGTGGGACTGGATAACGAGGAGCCGGCGCGGCTGGCGGCGGTTGTATCGGAACTAAATTTGAAACAGGTTGTTATCACCTCTGTCACAAGAGATGACCTGCCCGATGGAGGAGCTGCTGTATTTGCCCGGACTATGGAGCTCCTCCGACGGCAGGATAAAGGCGTCAAAGTTGAATTCCTGGTGCCGGATTTCGGCGGCAACCTAACCTCCCTAAAGACAGTTCTTGATTCCGGTGTTGATGTGCTCGCGCACAATGTTGAGACAGTCCGCCGTCTGCACAAACGGGTGCGGGGGGCGGCCAAGCTGGATCGCTCTTTGGCCGTACTCCGGTACGCAAACGAGTATCCTCAGCGTCCTGTGGTGAAGACCGGGTTCATGGTTGGGCTGGGGGAAGAGAAGCACGAGTTGGTGGAGTTGATGCATCAGATATTTGCGACCGGGTGCGACATCGTGACCATCGGGCAGTATCTGAGACCGTCGCTGGCGCACCTTCCGGTGGAGCGGTTCTATCATCCGGACGAGTTTACGGAATTGGCGCAAATTGGCCGGGAGATCGGTTTCGGTCATGTCGAGGCCGGGCCGCTGGTGCGCAGTTCATACAAGGCGTTTCATCAATCCAGAGGGATATTGGAGAAGAAATGCTGAAGAAGATAATCCTCGCGCGGCATCACGGTTTCTGCATGGGTGTGAAGCGGGCCATCAACATAGCCGAAGAGACGGCGTTGGACAAATCGGCGCCGGTCACCATTCTGAATGAGATCGTGCATAACGAAGCAGTGGTGGACCGATTCCGGCAGCAGGGGCTGGGGCAGGCATTTTCGGTCAATGACGTTGCCGGCGGCACGCTCATTATCTCGGCACACGGCATAGCGCCAAACGTGATAGAGGATGCTAAGAACAGAGGGCTGAACGTGGTCGATGCCACCTGCCCGCTGGTAACGCGGATTTACAACATTGTCACTAAGATTATCCAGAGCGGATACTATGTCATACACTACGGCGACCGCCAGCACGACGAGACGGCCGGGATAGTCGGTCACGCGCCAGACCGGATAACGGTCGTGGCAAGCGCGGACGATCTGGCCTCGCTTCCCGATTGGAAAGAGCGCAAACTGGGGCTGACGTCGCAGACCACCGCCAGTCAGGAGAAGTTTGCCGAGTTCAAGAAGGTGGCGAAGCAGAAGTGGCCGCATATCGAGGTGTTTGACACAATCTGTAATGCGACCGAACAGCGACAGAGCGCAATCATGGATCTGGCGCCGCAGGTGGATATGGTGCTGGTGGTCGGATCGAAGACTTCGGCGAATTCCAAGCGGCTAGCCGATATCTCGAACACGTTGTGTGGGCGCGGCATATTGATAGACAGCGCGAACGATATCCGCGACGATTGGTTTGGCGAGAAGCAGGGGATACAGCGAGTGGGGGTCTCGGCAGGGGCCTCGACACCGGAGTTCTTAGTCGAAGATGTAATCAGGCGATTGGTTGAAATTTCGGGTGGAACGGCGGAAGTGATCGTGCCGGAACGCCGCGAGCGGATTCGGAATACGACTCGGTAGGGCGGGCTGAGATGGCCGGCCTCTGAGGGTCGGCGCATTGAGTCAGGGGAGACAATATCGCTCATGGAGTGCTTATATGGTAATCGGAGTGTCCAGCTACCTAATATAGGACGCTGGTTCCCAGCCAATGTCCGCTTTGGGGAACCGAGCCGCATCCTAAGTGTTTAAACAATAGCATTGCTAAAGCCGTCAGATGACGCGCCGATACCTATCGTAAGGGTTGGGGACCAGCTTCACGCGATTCTGCAAATTGGCAATCTGTAGAGGCAGCCGGAAAGATTGCCGAGGTCCTTTGGCGCAGGCTTTCGCGATGGGTGTTTGGGTTGCCGGAAATTCTCATGGCAGTCATGAAAAAACCGAAAAATTTTCTTAAACATATTTCACAAATCCGACGTCTTGGATATGACTTGATGGCCGCCGATGGCTTGTCGGCGACGGTTGGGTATCGAAAGACCGTGATTAGAGGCTTGGCTCTACCAGCGCCATTTCTATCGCAGAGGAAAGTAAATTAGGGGCAGTGATTGCCACCTAAAACGGTGGGGTTACTCACCTTAGATCGGAGTTCAGAATGCCACCCAAACGTGCCGCATTTCTCATGTGGGGCGAAGATGAGGAGTGCCAAGGGATTAGGAGATTCCTGGAAGAAGCGGGCATCGTGCTCGACATCAGGGACTTGGGAAAGTGCCCGCTAACAGTAGATGAAGTCGACCGGTTAGTTGGTTTTGTTCCGCTTGAGTACTTCCTGAATCCACACTCCATTTCATTCACCAAGCACCATCTGGACCAGGAGAGTTTGGACAGGGACAAAACGATTGCTCTGATAGCCAAAGATCCGACCTTATTGCGTCAGCCGATCATCCGCACCAATCGCCTGTTTACAGTCGGCTGCGACCGTAAAAAGATCTGTGAAATGTTGCAGATCAGCCAAAACGGGAAGAAACCGGCGGATGAGGAAAAGGACGATTCGCCGCAGCAAGCAACTCGCGCAGCGAAGTAGTGGGGGTTGATTCTCCTATACTCTTTTCTTTTCCCTCCAATGCGGCTATATTCTCCGCCATCAGCAACTTATGCAGGTGGACAAGATGGCAGTTGAACGTGATACTCTCGAAACTGATATTCTCATCGTCGGCGCCGGCCCGGCCGGTCTGTCGTTCGCATTCAAGTTAGCGCAGCTCCTCAGCACAGAATCGTCAGTGGCCAAGCCGGAGATCCTTTTCATGGAGAAGGGGTCTTATGTGGGGGCGCATTCACTTTCCGGTGCGGTGATGGATCCGCGCGGGATTGCAGAATTGATTCCGGATTTCAAGGAAAAAGGGGCGCCGCTTGAAGCGCCGGTCAGCGGGGATTCGTTTTATCTTCTCACCGAAAAGAGCGCGATCAAATCGCCGATTAACCCGCCGCCGCTCCGCAACCATGGCAGCTATATCATTTCGTTGAATAAGTTCACCGGCTGGCTGGCTCAGCAGGTGGAAGCGGCCGGAATCGATATCTATGCCGGTATGGCCGGGTATGAATTGCTGATTGAAGAGGGGCGTGTCGCCGGCGTCCAGACGGTGGATATGGGGTTGGACAAGGACGGCAGTCCTAAGGGGAATTTCGAGCCAGGTTCCATTGTTAAAGCAAAGGTCACAATTCTCTGCGAGGGGGTCCACGGCTCGCTGACACGTCAGGCGTTTGAGAAGATTCCGGTCCTTCGGGAGCAGTGTCAGCCGCAATCTTACCTGACCGGCGTGAAGGAAGTGTGGGAGGTCCCGTTAGGCCGAATTAAGGCCGGGCAGGTCATACACACTGTAGGCTGGCCGCAACCGCATGACCAGTATGGCGGCGGTTGGGTGTACGGTATGAGCGACACGTTGGTATCGGTGGGTTACTGCGTCGGGCTTGATTCCTATGACCCGACTAACGACCCGCATCTCAAGTTTCAGTTATACAAGACTCATCCGCTGCTTCGGAGGATTCTCGAGGGGGGAACGATGCTTCACTACGGCGCTAAGACAATGCCGGATGCCGGGTATTATGCAGTGCCCAGGTTGTATCATGACGGTCTGTTACTATGTGGCGATTCGGCCGGGCTGATGAATCCGCAGCGGCTGAAAGGAATTCATCTGGCCATTAAATCCGGCATCATGGCGGCCGAGACCGTATTCGAGGCGGTGAAGAAGCAGGATTTCTCATCGTCGGTGTTAGTTGGCTATCAGGATCGATTCGATAAGAGTTGGGTGAGAGAAGAGATTTACGCGACGCGGAATGTCCATGCCGGATTCAAGGGCGGATTGTACGCCGGGCTTTTCCACAGCGCCGTGCAACTTGTCACAGGTGGCAGAGGGTTGTTCAACCGACGCGCCCACAAGCGGGATCATGAGTACATGCTGACGGTTGCGGCATTCAAGAGCCGATTCGGTCGGGAACCAAAGAAGCCGGAGATGACATTTGACAACAAGTACACGTATGACAAGCTGACCGATGTATACAAGTCCGGCACGATGCACGAGGAGCATCAGCCGTCGCATTTGGTGATTGCGGATTACGATATCTGCAACAATCGTTGCACGCAGGAGTACGGCAATCCGTGTCAGCATTTCTGCCCGACGTCGGTTTACAATATGGTGGATGATGAGACACGGCCGGGACGGAAGAAACTTGAGCTGACGCCCTCGAATTGTGTGCACTGTAAGACTTGTGATATCGCTGATCCGTATCAGGTAATTCGCTGGGTTACACCGCAGGGGGGCGAGGGTCCCAATTACACGAATATGTGACGGTAATCTGCCGCACAGGGGCATACCGGCCAACCCGGTGCGGGAAAGACGTTTTTCCTGCGGACGGTAATGCGCAATGATTGCGCCGGGCGCGAAGTGCCGGTTAATTCAGACAGCTCATTCTAAACCTATCTATAAGGTTAATCGTATCAAAGGTATGGTATATCAGGATCGGCAGTAGATGCTCACGAAAGTTGTCTGCGTCCAGGCCGTCTTGGGGCACCGTCTGAGCCTTGAGGAGAAGCTGCATGTTCTCAAACAGCGGCCGGATTTCGTCTGCCTCTCGGAGTACTGCCTGCTCGATGAATCGGTTGAGGATTACAGTCAGGCGGGCGACCGGTACGCTGAGTATCTCGCGTACTTCAGGAAGCTATCAATAGAACTCTCCGCCTGCCTGATAGCCGGTACCTTGGTGGAGCGTGAAGACGACCGGTTGTACAACACGTCTTATGTCATCGACCGCGGCGTCATCATCGGCACGTACCGCAAGCGGTACCCGGTACAGGGGGAATTGAGCAAAGGGATATCCCCCGGGTCCAGGCCGCTTTGTCTGACGGTTGATGATATCAGGATTAGCGTGCTGATTTGCGGTGACGTTTTCTATCCCGAGTTGTATGACGAGATAGGGCAAGCGGGAGTTGATATTGTGTTCGTTCCGACGACATCGCTGTATCGGCCCGATGATTCGCTGTCGCAAAAGCGGTATCGCGACCGGAAGTACTTTATCGACGGTGCCGAGCGAACGGGCGGCTATGTGGTGAAAGTGTGCGGAGTCGGCCGCGTATTCGATAAGCCACTACAAGGGAGATCGCTGGTGACGGCGCCATGGGGGATTCTCAAGCAAGTGTCGTTGTATGAAGAGGCGGATCAGCGCATACTGACGGTTACGCTGGACATAGCGGAGGTCCGAGAATTTCGGCGGAAATATGTTCGGTCGAACATCGCATCAGACCGCGCCATGAATTAGCCTGCGTTCATGCGGCGCGGAAAGAGACAATTCCGCTTGTGGTATCGGAAGGCGACCGGGAAGTACTCACGGTTGCGAAAATCGCCGGTCTAATTACAAGAAAGCTCCCACATGACGGGAGCTTGTACTTGTGATTGCCTATCAGATATCAGCCGGCCTGGTCGGTTTCAGCTGCACGCCCGACATTGCTTTCGACTTTGGCATTGTTCACCAGGCTCTCCATCCAGCGGCCGTAAAATTCCTGCTGCTTTGTTGTGCGAACGGCGGTGACAATGGAGTCCCGTTTTTCGGTGTAAACGGAAAGGTCGGCCGGTACGCGTTCCAAGAGGGTCATTACCGCTGCGCCTGAGGCGTAGTCTACCGGGCCAATAATCTGTCCCGGTGCGCTGAGCGTGAAAGCGGCGCCGACCGCTTTGGGGTCTCGCCCGATGTATGGGACGTAGGAATCGCGGCTGAACAGGTCCGAAGTAACATACTGAAGACCGTGGGCTTTGGCCGCTCTCTCGAGACTCATGCCCGATCGGGCGGCGTTGGTAATCGCCGCGGCCGTGTCCCGGCAGACGGCGCCGAGCTTGGCGTTACGCACATCGAGAACCACCTGGCCCCGGACCTCTTCAAACGAGGCGGTGCCGGCCGGCAGGCGCTCGGCGAGTTGCAGGACGAAGATCGCCGAGTTGTTCTCCATAACCGGTGAGATTGCATTGATCTCACTCTCGAACGCGAACTGCGAAGCGATTGGGTCGGGTCCGATGAGCTGTATGGTCGCATTGCGAGCGAAGGGAGGAGTCCGCTTGATTTCCAGGCCGGCTTCACCGGCGGCCGCAGCGAAGTCTTTCTGCTTGGCGGCCAACTCGAAATCCTGAAGTTTACGGTAGGCGGCATCGATCGTTTCCTGTGTGGCGGTCACGCGAAGGAGGATGTGTGCGACATGGGCCTCTTTCTTCGTGGCGCTGGTGGGTTTGCCGTCGGGTCCAGTGACCGGTTGATCGCGAAATCCATAATGCTTGATCATGTGCCAGCCGAATTGAGTCCGGAACGGTTCGGAGAGGTCTCCCTCCTTCATGCTGAAACAGCGCTGGTCGAATTCCGGAACCATGCGGCCGGATTCGAACCACCCGAGGTCACCACTGTCCTTGGCCGAACCGTCCTGTGAGTAGGTTACTGCCATCGTTCTGAAATCAATGCCGGCGGCGATGGAATCATGAATCGCCTGCAGGCCGGCCCGGACGCGTTGCCAATCGTCTTCGGTCGGCTTTTTGTCAACCATGACGATATTCAGCGAAGCGCGCTCGTCCGCCTTATAGTCGGTCTGATGGTCATTGTAATACTGACGTAGTCCTTCCTCGGTTGGAGTAACGACGGTGGCGTTGTATTGGTTGTACGGGACGTTTACCAGCCCAATTTTGACTTTCTCGTGCGCATCGAGAAACGCCTGTCGGGCTTCAGCATCGCTGACCTGTACAGACTGAACGGCGAGCAAGATCGTCTTCTGCTTAATGAGATCGAGACGGATAATCGGCTCCAATTGCGCCCAGAAGCCGGCTGCCTGCGGGTCAGCCATGATCGACATGTATTTCTGGTAATCAAACTTGCCGTCGGTCTGGAAGCTCGGATTCTCCTGCAGGAACTGTGGCGGGGCGTACTGGAGATACTGAAAGATCTCCTGATCGGTCACGACGATGTTGTTCTTGGCTGCCTCCTGAAGCAGTAGTCTTTCCTGTACGATCTGCCGCCAGGCAGTCTGTTCAAGTTCTTTGGAACGGGAGTCCGAAACATCTTGATCGTTCTTTTGCATCTCCTGGTTCAACAGGTTTTGAAGAGCCTGATTGAGGATATCCCAACTGATTTCCTCACCATTAATGGTACCAGCATAAGCTCGGGCATTGTAGGCGCCGCGGCGACCCAGAAGGTCCATGCCGACATCGAGGACCAACCAGCCGACAAAGGCGACAATGAGGACGACCATGATCGGCAGTAACATTCTTCGCAGAAGATCAAACATGTATCAAGACTCCTTTAGTAATTGGCCCGAAAAGCAACCGCCGGGTCAGCCCAAGAGGCCAGCCGCCGCGACGGGAACCCCAAATATAACACTGACATCGCCTTGCGCAACTGTCCATTCAACCGGCTTAGTCAAAAAACGCTGTCGTCCCGGTTCATATCATTGTACTTTCGGTACAACATAAAAAGGTCTTAAGACGAAAGGGAATATGAGAACCAATTTCCGCTGGTGTGCCGTTGCCTCCACCTTGCTAATTCTCATCTATTCAACCAGTTATCCGGGAGGCCCAGTATGGCCGCTAAAGGGCGCCATTGATTTTTCATCCGGATTCGGTGATTACCGACAGGCGCGGTTTCACGCCGGCTTGGACCTCCGGACGGGCGGTGTTCCCGGAGCCCCGGTTTTTTCCCCCGTTAACGGTTATGTGTCCCGCATGAAGATGTCGTACGATGGGTACGGCAAAGGACTCTATCTTAAAGGGGATGATGGCTTTGTGTACGTGTTCGGACACCTGCAGCACTTTGCTGACTCGCTTGACCGGCGGGTAAAGGAAGAGCAACTGGCAGGGAAGCGATACTATGTTGATATTGAATTCCCGGCCGATTCCATTCGCATTCAGGCCGGCGACTTCTTGGCCTACTCCGGCCAAACGGGGGCGGGAGCGCCACATCTTCATTTTGAGAAGCGCACGACCGACAATTTTCCGCTGAATCCTCTGACGAATGGGTATCCCGCCAAAGACCGGGTTGCACCGGGTTTTCGACGTATCGGTTTCCAAGCGACGGATCCAACGTCACTATTTGTATCGGGGCGCCGGAAGGACATGTATCCGGTCAGAGCAAAGGGGGGGCGCGAGTACGTTTTCGACAGCGTTCTGTATTTCAATCGGCCGTTTGGCGTACTTGCGGATTGCTCGGATCAACTGCGCAAAGAGGGGCCCGACTTTAGTAATTATCGGATAAACCTATATATAGACGACAGTCTCTGGTATGAAACGGTGTTCGAAACCGTTGACTACGCCACTACCAGTTCGTCCAATCTGGAATACGACTTTCAGGAGGCGACTGAGAATCGGAGTTTCGTTCGGCGACTCTTTCGGATGACGGGCGACACCTACTCCGGTTCCCGCGGGCCGGAGGGCGGGGACGGGACGATAGGAACCCTGCCGCCGCTTGCAATCGGTCGGCACAAAGCCCGCATCGTGGCTTCCGATGCGGCCGGGAATCGGTCGCAACTGGCCTTCTCGTTTGTCTGGGGGCCGGAGGCGGGCATTTACAAGCTCGATTCCGCCGTGAACATCAACGATTCGAATACGGTTTTTCATTTCACGCCGATGGTTGATACACGACCGCTCGCAATCGAGTCAACGCAGGTTTTCCTCAACCGACACGCCAAATGGGGACCGGTGCCGAGCGTCAGTATTCGATCGGACCGCGACGGTAGATTGCAGGTGGACGTGACAGGGGTTCTGCTTGACAGGAGGGTGTTTCGGCTCAGTCATTATGCCAAAGGCGGATGCCGAATCGATGAGGAACCATTCAGCGGTAGGCCGACGGTGGGAACCGATCGCATTGCCGTGTCGCACGAGCTTACTGACGAGGGGTTGTACGCCACGATCAAGGCGGATGCTCTCTTGGGAGCGCAGGCGCGCTTGGAGCTGTACTATCAGGGGAAATTGTTGGGGGTGGAGTATCCGTCGCGTTACTTCACGATGAAGGACTATCACTTTTTTGTGCAGCCTCGTCCGGAGTATGCCCGAGTGGATGAGATTCGAGGGGTGCTGAGTAGAGATACATCTCGACCAGCCGTCAGGTGCGACACTGTCAATCTTGTCGTGGTCGGTCGGGAAGAGACGCAGGAGATCGCACTCGACAGCAATACGGCGATCATCTTTCGCAGGAGCGGCGTGTATGAGCCGAGATTTTTGGAAGTGAAACTGAACGAGATCAGAAACCGCGTCCCCCTGAGGCTCAATTCGGATCATTATGAGATAATGCCGGAAGTGATGGCCCTGAGAGAACCGTTTGAAATTCGCATGCGTTACACCTCGCTTTTGCCGGACAGCGGGCGAACGGAGCTATATCGTCTGAATAAGAAGGCAAACCGCTGGGAGTGGATAAACGATCGGCGCGAAGGGATGGAATTGTTCGGCAAAATGGACAGAGGTGGGTCGTTTGCGGCCGTGTATGATTTCGACCCTCCGATCATTTCCAACCTGTCGCCCGCGGTCGGACAAAAAGTGCGGGACCTCAGGCCCAAGATTCAATTTACGCTGGCCGATTCCCTGTCGGGGTTCGAAGATGACCGGAACATCCTTATTAAGCTCGACGGCAAATGGCAGATTCCGGAGTTTGATCCCGAGACCGGCATCTGTCAGACACAGCCGATGGAACCATTGGTACCCGGCAGTCATCATCTGGCGGTAGAAGTTACCGACCGGGTCGGCAACCAGGCTGCTCAGTATTTGCAGTTTATGGTGTTACAGCCGGAACCTCCCAGAACGAAGCGGTAAAAGATTGTTGAGCGATGTTCTTTCCGATTCGTGACGACAACCCGACCGTGCGCAAGCCGTATCTGACGGTGGCGCTGATTGTGGTGAACTGCGCGGTGTTCTTGTACACCAAGTCACTTGGGTTTCGCGGGTTCGAAGAATTCACTTTCACGTATGGATTCACGCCGGACGTTTTCTTCAATATCGATCACAAGTATCTCGTTCCGAGCTGGATCTATGTGACGCCGTTAACGTCGATGTTCATGCACGGCGGCTGGATGCACCTGATCGGGAATATGGTGTTTCTGTGGATATTCGGAAACAATGTCGAGGACTATTTCGGCGCTATCAAGTTCATCATCTTCTATTTCCTGTCGGGAATCGCGGCAATTGCAGTCTATTCCATATTCAGTCTGACTTCCGAAGTACCGTTGGTGGGCGCCTCGGGAGCTATTGCCGGAGTAATGGGGGCGTATATCATTCTGCACCCGCGCGCGCAGGTCACCTGCCTCATATTTTTCATCCTAATCCAGTTTGTAACGCTGCCGGCGAAAGTCGTTTTGGGAATCTGGTTTGCGATTCAAGTGGTGATGTCTGTGACCGGAAGCTCCACCGGCGGCGGGGTGGCGTGGCTGGCGCATGTTGGGGGATTCGTGTTCGGCGCGGCGGTGCTTTGGATTGTCGTCCGACTTAAGGGGGGCAGGCCGTACAGGGGACAAAGAGTTTATAGGATGCAGTGGTAGCCGAAAGGGTGTAAATTCGCCCCAAACAGCATTTCACATTCGCGAAAGGACTCGTGATGAGAAATTTGCTCATATCAATAGCCGCAATACTCCTTCTGGAGGTTACGTTCGGTGTCTCACCTGCTCGCGGTCAGACTGATACCGCACTCATTACAAAGCAAAGCGTGGAATCAGCCGAAAGGTTGATCGGGCTGAGATCTACCGAGGCCGAGCGGGACAGCATGCTTGATGCTCTCAAAGAGTATGCCCGGAACTATGACAGCCTCCGGACGATCAGGATCGACAACAGCATTCCGCCGGCAATCATGCTGAATCCGATTCCGGTCGGGTTCAAGTTTGCCACCGAACGAAAACCGATGGAAATGAGCGAAGTGAGCGGAGTCAAAC
>Ga0315293_10002345_pt1 | contig 18251 bp, 20 predicted proteins | sample YL17G13_20_MG_FD_203071 | JGI IMG/M metagenome (GOLD analysis project Ga0315293, IMG submission 203071) | Sediment microbial communities from Yellowstone Lake, YNP, Wyoming, USA - YL17G13_20 | ecosystem: Environmental > Aquatic > Freshwater > Lake > Sediment | place: USA: Wyoming | collected...
CTTCCTGACCACCCATTCCATCCATAAAAAATCCAGTCACCACTGAACCTGGTTCAATTGATGGTGTTGCTCCAGAACCACCCATTCCCGAACCTGCAGTAACTGGCAAAACAGTATTTGCCATTACAAGTTGTTCGTCAGGAATAACGTCCTTGTCTCCTGTATGCCAACTAAAAATTCTTACTCTATAACGATATCCCCAACCCTTAATATCGCCAGCATTATCAAATGTTTCACTTGCAATATTTCCTGTCCAAGATTCTTTAGATACAATTCTACCAAACCATCTTGCAGGATGTGTTACAAATTCAGAATCAAATAATCCACCAGAAAGTGCTTCAGACATAGTTAATCTTCATAAACTCTACACTCAAGTGCTTCGGGATTTAAATCACAATAAAGTTCCAAGGAAGTTGGATCGTGATCATCATCTGGATGATTACTTTGATACTTCTCAAGCGAATTCAATTCATCTTCTAAATGACGACGACGTTGCTCACTGGTGTTTGGATTGTCCAATTCGTTCCTATCGTTGTTAATGTGCTGTTGAAGTGATTTGTCCATCTTGGACACTGAGTAATTATTCTTTATTTATTATGTTTGCTTAGGCTTTCTTCCATAAGAATCACGAATCAATTCTAGGAAAGTATATGTTTCATTTGGAGCAAGGTGATGATGTAAAGATGAAATTAAATAAACTCCACTTAAACGTGGATTAAATTTTGCAGTTGGATTTGATGTAAGTTCAGGAAAATCACAATAAATCAAATCACCTGCCCTCAAACTAAAGTCACCTGCAATTGTAATTTTTAATTGTACAGTAAATATTTGATTATATCTAGATGCTGCCTGATTAATTGTGGTTCCTTTATCAATATCCAAATCTCTTGACTTTGTAAGTTGGGATTGTAAATCTTTTCCCTCGGGCAAAAATCCAACTGCTTTAAAACTATACGAAAATCTAGAAGCTGCTTCTGTGAATATACTATTTACAAAATTGAATTCAGTTCCTGCAATTGTAATTCCCTCTTCTTGAGTTTCAATATCAATTGGACTTTCTCCATAAGCACTTTCACGAGCATCAAATCCTTTATTTGCAGAATTATAAGTTCCCATCATCAAATTATTCTGGAAATCTCCAGTATTTCCAGATTCATAACTAATGATTTTGTCATCATATCCTAAAGGAACAGTAGAAGAGTCTAGATTATTAAAAATATAAGATTTATATTTTATTTTACTTCCAGAACTTCCTCCACCAGTTTCGGAAAGAAGTGTATCTATTGATTTAAAAACATATCCATCATAAGTTTCAAAGAAGAAGTATCCTGCAGAATTACCATCAGAATTTTGTTTTTGCGGAATGGATTTTTTTGCTAACCAAAGAATATTCCACATTGGTTTTCTGTTTACACCGATAAAATTAAATTTATTATCGGTAAGTTCAATATTAAGTTGTTTTTTTGTTTCTAAAGTTTCAGTTAATATCTTTTTGACATGATCTGAAATTTTTCCATCATATCGATTTACAACTCTTTTACTTTCATTTTTTAAATATTCTCCAGAAACTAACTCAAGTGTATATGCAGTTTGTTGCGTATGCTCATATAGTTTTTCTTTTTGATTCAAATACAAAGCATTTGTATCAGTCGTAAATGATAATTTATTTGGTGTTTCGTGCCCATCTTCAAACTCCAAATGAACTTTTTCACCATTTCCCAATTTAAGTGTATCGTCTAATCCTATTTTTCCACCACTTCCATCATCAGCACTACTCACATTTCCAGTGTCAACAATCTTAGCAGTAACTCTAATAGTTTCTGACAAGATATTTTCATAATAATAAAGTTCAATTACACCACCAGTAACTGATACTTGTTCTCCTCCACTATTTGGATAGATCTCAAACAGTGTAATATTATTATCAGATTTTCTAATTTGGTAATTTGATGGCATTTTATCCGTACATTAAAGAGTCTTCAACTTGCATATCACTATTTACACCACCACCACCAGAGATTATTGGTACTCCCGATCCACCAGAACTTGGACTTGCATTTGCAGTATTGTCAGTATCAGGTATCACTGCGAAAGATTCAGCACCATTTTCATAGGGAGCATATTTACTCAAAGATGCAATAATATTTGGCATATGTTTGATTAAGGATGACTTATCATTTACATCATAGTTAAGAATATCAAGTAATCCGGGAACAACTTTTTCAGTAGCAGTATATGATTTTCCTTTAAGAACATACTCTTTTCCTTCTTCACCCATCTCTGCAAGGTGTGGATATCCAAGAGTTTCTCCACCATGTCTATAAGCAACGTGAACATGATTATCATGCCCAGCATCGCCTGCTTTCAACAATTCAACAGGTTTTACTCCCCTTTCTTTATTAAATTGTGCAATTACTTTAAGAATTGGTCCTTGTTCATTTGCATAGGCACCAATATCAATTGCTCTTCCATATTTGTGATACGAATTTTGAGCATGAACACTATTATCAACGCCACCAAATTCTGGGTGCTCTGTAACAGCTTGAAAATCTGGCCCTTGTCTAAGGTTTTTTTGGAGATATCTTCCAAGATCTCCTGCAATTTTTGAACCTTTTGATCCATATCCTTTGCCTAATCCAATATCTGCCGCCTCGCTACCGGGGATATCATATCCTTTTTGTGTTTTATATTTTTGCAGTCCAGCAAGATATTGTGCATGTATTTTAGGACCATCAACATTCTGAATGTATTCTGCAGGTCTTTCCCACTTTCTCATCCAAACATCTGCTGCTTCTTGTGATGAAGAAAAACTTTGCTTTAAATATTGTGGTGCATAATCTTCTTTTAATGCATAATCAATCTGCCCTTTCCAATTTGTTGCATAATTAGGAACTGCTTTTAAGAATGCAGATTTTCTTCCGCCACTTGAATATTGAAACAATCCAACACCAGGTCCACCAGATTCAGAAGCACCAGGTCTAAATCCACTTTCTCTTGATATATTAGCCATAATTCCCAATGCTTTATTATCATCCAATCCCCTTGAAAGAAGATATTTGTATATGTCACCTTGAAGTCCTGTTGGCGAATATTCTCCACCTTTACCGCCAGTTCCACCAGTTCCATCAGGACCAGTTTCTCCACCACCTTCTTTTGGAGAAACTGGAATCATTAGTTGTTTCATCAAATCTTGAATTGATTGATTCACTTCACCTGATACAGAATTTTCTACAGATTTTGCTATGACATTACTATAATCTTCTCCAGTCATAAAGTTTCTTGCATCAACTTCACCGCCCTGTGCAAATGCAAATCCACCAAAATTCATAGTTTGATTTAACCACGAATTTAATCCAATACCAACATTCAGATAATCCAATTTACTAGGTTTATCTCCAAGGAGTGTTTTTGTTGCAAGAGAAAATATTGGTCCAAAGAAATCTGCTTTTCCTAAAGTATCAGACGCTTTAACTAAAAATCCAAGAGGATCTGGTGCATTTTTAGGTACTTTTGATTTTTTATCTTGTGAAGGTTGATCACCACCACCAAAAAGACTTGAAATCCAATTACCAATAAAACTTCCCGTTTTTGTAATAATATTTTCGGATGGATTTTTTGTATCTGGAAATATCTGTTCTAATTTATTTTTTCCACCAACTTTAGAACCTGGTTTAACTTTACGTTGAGTAATTGGAATAGTTCTTGTAGATTTTTTACCCCCAATATATCGTGTTGCTGGAGCACTTACTCTCTTTCCACCTCTTGTTGATGGAGTTGTTGATCCTCCACCAGCATACTGATATGGTTTATTTGTTTCTGGATCATTATCAACCAATCCCATTTTTCTAAGTCCACTATCAGCCAGATTAAATGCAGAACTACTAGCCAAATAAGAAGCACCAAATCCTGCAACAGCAAGTGCAATAGCAGCAGGTATTCCAACTCCAGTTATTCCTAAAGCACCTGCTCCTGCAGTCACTGCAGACGCAGCAAGCATACCTGCACCAACACCAGCGATAGCACTTAAAAATGTTCTTAATCCATCCTTCCCTCTTCCTTGTGATACTAACATTCCAGATTCAATCAAATCTGGAATAAGCATAACGAGACCTAATAATCCTCCTCTTGTTTTTAATCCTTTTGGTAATTTAATTTTACTGCCACCACCTCCACCACCTGTAGTAACTTTTGGACCAGTTCCAGGAATTCTAAATCCACTTCTACCACTACTTCCTTCAGTTACTGTAGGACGTTTTCTTAATGGATTTCTTATATCCGGTCTTCCTTGCCCAGATCCACCACTTGTAGTTACTTTAGGTCTTCCTCCTATTCCCGGTTTTGATCTTGCTTTACTTTTACCTTTACCAAATCCAGGTCCAGTATCACCAGTACCAACACTGAGCATTCCTGCGATAATTGCAAGATTTAAAAATGTATCAATAAGTCCACCAAGTTTATCAAAATTCTTTAGTGCATCATCTCCAAATGATTTGCCAACAAATCCACGAGTAGCATCAATTGCCTTATAACCCCAATCAATAATCGTTATCAATCCATCAAGTATCTTTCCTCCAATATCAATAATAAAATCACTAACCGCTATAATAGTTGGAACAACTTTAAGTAACGTTGGAAGAAAATCAATTAATCGTACAGCAAAAAATCCAAAAATAACATTCCCAATATAATTTTTTATAGTATCAAACAATCCAAGTTTAGGTAATGAAGGTAACTTTATACCTTTTTGTTCTTTTGGTTTTTTCTTTTCTAACTCTTTTTCTTTTTCAGCAAAAGATTTATCTATACCTTTTCTTCTTTTATTTTCAGATTCTCTTTTTTGAAATAATAATGAGTCTTTTAAGATCTTATCAATCTTAATAACTTTCTTTTCAATTCTTTGTAATATTTTTTGATTAGGTGTTTTTATACGAGTAGTCTTTTGAGAAACTTTTGGTTCTTTTTTTGCACCAAAAAATTTGTCAGATTTTAAAATGGCAGAACTTTTTTTTACAAGTGCAATAGATAAGTTTGCCATTATTTCTTATTAACTCCCAAAGTTTTTGCGGCAGTATTTGTCTTGCCATGATTTGCACTGAATGAAGGTGCTTTTGTGGCGCCACCAGACGATTTGGAAGAATTTGGTTTTGCTCCACCTTGACCTGCTTTCACAACTGTAACTTTTGGTTTTGCTGGTGGTTTTATTGGTGTTGGGGGGTTTTTACGTGTTACTGTAGGATTTTGTTTTTTTGCGGATTGTGGCATTTGAGCAGATGCTCCACCAAATATTCCCATTTTATCCCACCAAGGGCGTTTTGATTCTAATGCTTTTTGATTTTTTAGACTATCTTTAGGTCTTTTTCCACCAATCATTACATCGGCATCAAGATCTCTAGCTAATGGATTTATTTGATGAAATGCCTCTAGTCTTTTTTGAAAATTAACACCAGATTTTTTAACATCTTTATTTTCTTCGTCCGTTATTCCTAAAGCAACTTTCCATGGATTTTTATATTTTTGAAAATCATATTTTTCATTGGTGCTTCTATATCCACCAGTTTTTTGTTTTTGAAACCATGATTGTCCTAAAATATTTTTTAGATCTTTTTCTTCTTTAGTATAAACGGGTTTTCCTTTTTTATCAGTACCAGATGCATAATCTTCATATCCCAATTGTATTTGTCCCTGCTGCAATCTTTTTACTGTGCTTTGCCTAACAGGATCGTTAGGTTTTTCTGCAAGTTTTTTCATTGCAACTGTTAATTTTTGTTGCTGTCTTGATTGTGCTCTTTTAATTGCTGCTTCAAGTATTTTTTGGTTTTCTGGACTAAAATCTTTTTCAGTCAACTTTCCACCAATTCCACCTAACATGGATCTGGCATATACCATTCCAGCATCTCTATAAGATGATCTACCAAGACCGCCCAATACATTAGACATATCATCTTTTTTAGCACTATTAAATTTAGATGCTAATTTGCCAGGCAATCCTTTAATTCTACCTGCTTCATATTGAAGTCTTTTACCAACATCATGTCCACCAATATTCAGTGAAGGTATTCCACTTCCCATTCTACCTGCTTCATATTGAAGTCTTTTACCAACATCATGTCCACCAATATTCAGTGAAGGTATTCCACTTCCCATTCTACCTGCTTCATATTGAAGTCTTTTATTAACTCCAGAAAGACTAACTCCACTTTTTCTTGCTAGATCATTTGCCCATTTATATTCTGAAGACAATCCTCTAATAATTTCGTCAACAACTGGTTTTAAATTTCCTCCAGATGCTCTATTTGCCCCTTCATATACCTTGCCTATTAAACCTCCACCAGCAGCATGAGGAACACCAGAAATCATTTGAGGTTTGTTTGTTCCTCCACCTGCAGCATTCATCGATTCAAGATGATCCACTCCATATTTTCTTACTGCACCTGCAGACATTACAAATTCCCCATCACTTAGCATAGCAGGAATTTTATCTCTTCCCTTTTTACCTCTGACTACTCCAGGTCCAAATTTTCCAAATCCGCCACCTGCAAATCCATAAGATTTTGTTTTGCCAGTTTTTAGATAACTTAATTGCTCATCAATCTCACTAGCTTTTCCTTGAAGTTTTTCAAAGATATTAAGATTTGCTTTTTGTTTTTCTAATGCTTTAATTTTATCTTCTTTGGTTCCTGATGCCTTGGTAGTTTCTCTTTCTTTCTCATTAACCAATCCAGGAAATAATTCTGGAGCCCAGGCACCAGCAGTTACTAATGCAATTCCTGCAGCAATCGGATTTCTTGCAATAAATTTAACAATCTTAGGTATTGCAAACTTTGATAGTCTCCAAATACCTTTAAGTGCAATATTACTAAGGAATCTTACTGCTCCACCAAATTTGGTTCCAAATAATATAAATCCTGCAAGAAGTGCTGGTCCAAAATCTATTAGAAATCTTGTAAGACTTTTTACTTTTCCCTGATTTTTAGGATCACCAAACCAATCTAGTAACTTTAATACGATTTTACCTAAAATTATGTTTAAGAAAAAGTTTTTAATAATATCCCAAACTGATTGAAAAGGTTTCAGCATTGTTGAAATTGCCTTTTTAATTCCTTCAAAAGGTCTTGCTTCTAAACTTTTTTCTTTTTCTGCTCTTGATCTTCCCTCAAGATCTTTTCTTTCTTTTTCACTTCGCTTTCTATTTTCTTTATCAATTCCAGTAAGAGTTTTTATAATAGAATCTAATTTCTGATCGATACGATAAAGTGGATCTGTTTCTTTTTTAACTTTTACTGTTTTTTCAGTGACATCTTTAACTCTTACTTGTTGAACTCTTGGTTCATAAAAGAATTTTTCTGTAGATATTTTTCCTTTGGGAGTTTTTACAATTGATTTTGTTTTTGGTCCATTAGGACTTTTTTTATTTCCATTAGGACCATTTCCATTTGGACCTCCTGGTCTACGAGATCCTGAAGGAGGTGGTGGTGGTGATACTTTTACCTTTCTTTCTTTAACTTTAAATCTTCCATTATCTTTTAATTTTGAAACTCTTTTAAATTCAATTCTTAAAAGTTCGTCTTCTTCAGCAGGAACTTTAAATCCCAGCATTCTATGAGAGGCAAGCCTCTTCTTAATCATATCAAGGTAAGTCTGATAATCTAATTCCGTGCCAGGTTTTAATTTCAGTAACCTAAGAATTACCTCATCAATATTCTCTGTAGGTAAATTTAGATTACCAGGCATTACCTTGTGCTTTCTGTTTGAGTTCTTCTTCTTCTAAATGATTCTTAAGAAGGGATACATAGATATCTCTTTCCCAAGGAATCATATTTTCAATTTCTGTCAATGAATATTTATGATACTGCATTAACGAAAAATTAAGTTGAAAGTATGATTGAAGATCCATATGGATCATCATTATGCGAAAAAACTTGATAACCCTTCAAGAACAACGTCGCTTTCTACTTCTGTCTTTGGATTTTTAACTTTAACCGTATGAGATAACTTGGGCATCGTTTCGAAGAACTTCTCAATTTCTTTGAATTGAGATGAATTCATTTGATCCAAAAACTCTACCATTTCTTTTTTGGTAAAATCGCCTGCAGACCAAACTTCTTCTGCATTATAAACTTTGTCTACACAAGAAGCAATCAAATCAAAAGATTGTTCCATTGCATTTCCAGTTGAAAAATCAAAATTATTTTTAATGAATTGATCTAGTGATGGATATTTCATTTCCATCATCAAATTATCATCCATTTTGATTTTATTTGTATGATTTTCATCCCTTTTAATTTGGACATCATCAAGATTTAATTTAACTGCTACATTGGTTTCCTCATCATCAGGGCAAATAATATTGACTTCAATTTCTTCCCCAACTGATTTACCACGAATGTTGAGAAAAAGATATTCAATATCAAATGTAGGTAATGATTCTACTTTAATGTTTTTTGTTTCAATACAGTTTTTAATAACTGTTTTAATTGCATTTGTAATTTGTTTAGTATCTTCACTTTCCATTGCAATTAAAAGAAGTTTTTCCTCTTTTACAAGAAAAGGTCTATACTTAATTGTTTCTTTAGTCGATGGCAATTCCAACTCATATGTTGGTGCAGAAATTTTTGGTAAAGGCATAATGTTCTATAAAGTTCAGTGTGATTATTTATGGAGGTGGACGGATGGTAAAGTGTCCATTCTAATTTAAATTTGTTTCAAATCTATAGTATAATATTTTTAGTTAAACAAACTCAATGAAACTCCTTTTGAATTTTTATCTTGCTTCTGCTTTGTCGATTACTACCGTAGCGACTGGATCATGTTTTGTTTGGTATGTTCAGGAATATTATACTGCTGTAAAAATTGATAAAATTTCACCAGAACGTGCTCAAATTCACAGAACAAATGCTCTTTGGTTGGGACTTTGGGGAGGAATTTATGGACTGACTGGCGTTGTAAGTGCTATTGGACTTAAGCAAGGAAATAAGAAAGAACATTAATATTCAATTCAAGAGAGGAGAAATCCTCTTTTTTTTTATTACTATTAGATATTAAAGAATGTTCAATCCAGAAAATGCAGTATCTACTGTGTTTCCAGAAGATGATGCGGGAGGAAAATCAACTCCTCCCGTTGTCGTATATTTTCCATAATCAAGTCCAAGATTTGTTCCCCCAAATGCAGTTGCAGTATTATTAGTTGCAGATGAAGATTCTGGTGCTGGATCTTTTATTGAAGTTGAAGAAGCCTTAGGATTTGATAAAACATATCTATCAAATCCAAATGATACTGTACATTTTAAAAGTTGAGAACTATCGTATGAAACTGGCATAGAATCAATTTGAATTGGAAATGCATTTACAAAAGTATATGTCATATAATTTTGAATGTCTCTTTCAAATTTTGTTAAGTACAATGTTGTCTTATAATTATCTGGAAAATTTGCTTTAAATGCGACAGAATTACTTTCTCCAAAAGAGAGTTCTTCTCCTGCAATATATCTCATCCATATTTCAAAAATTCTAATTTGAATATAATTTTGATCTACAAAAAAAGTAAACTGTGCTCTATCATCATAAAGTCTTCTATACACATGTCTTTGCGTAATTCCAGTAAAATCATTGTTCAATTCATGAGTTGCAAGAGAAGATCCAGGAAGACTTGCATCAGTGCATGAAATTGTTAAAGTATCATCAAGATCAGAACTAGTAATTATTGAATTGGATTTAAGTTGGTTCGAAACATTTGATGGAATAATAAATTGACATTGGAAATTAGATGTTAAGGCAGGTTGTAAAATTTTGGCCCTAATGTCTTTTATATTTTTCTTTTGTGGGGAAAGAATGCTGCCCATCTATAAATAGTTTTACTGATATATTATGTAGTCAAGAAGTAAGAATATGCCTCGGGATTCAAAGTATAATCAAGGAAGATTTCATCCACAAAATCCTGGAAAATATAAGGGTGACGTTCAAAATATTATTTACAGAAGTTCTTGGGAACTTAAGTTTATGCAATGGTGTGATAGAAATACGAATGTGATTGAATATGCATCTGAAGAATTCTGTATTCCTTATCTTTCACCGATTGATAATAGAGTTCATCGGTATTTCCCCGATTTTATTATGAAAGTTAAGGAACAATCTGGTGAGATTAAAAAATATATTATAGAGATTAAACCAAAAAGACAAACTGTTCCGCCAGTTCAAACATCTAAAAAAAGAACCAAAACATTTATCAATGAAGTTAAGACTTATGTAGTGAATGAGGCAAAGTGGAAAGCAGCAGAAGAATGGTGCAAAGATCACTTATTAGAGTTTATGGTTATTACGGAAGATCAACTTTTTGGAATTAAGTAATGGCACTTCTCACAGGATACGAAAGAACATTACAACAATATACAAAAAGTGAATTAATTCAAATTGCACAAAATTATTCAGTTTATTATACTACCAAATCTGGGCAAGGTAGAATTGGTAATTATAATGGATTAACTAAACAAGAACTAATTGACATTATCTCGAATGATCGTGACTTTAAGGAAAAAAGATTAAGTAAAAAAGTTAATCAAGATATTAAAACTGAAAAAAATAGAGTAAAAATACTTCAACAAGAAATTAAAAATATAACTGATCCAGATTTGATTATGTCAATAATCATGAGAATTTTTGGTGAGACGAGTTCATTTCCAATACCAGGAAATTATTATACCTACATTTACAATGCAAAAACTCCCAATCTTGTATATGATCAATATCCATTAGTAGCAGTTTTATCTGTAGAAGAGTGGGGATTTAAAGGTATTAATTTTCATTGGAATGAACAACGAAATTATACATGGGCAGAAGTAAATAGTCTATATCATGTTATTAATAATGATGAGATCGATGGTATGAAAAATATTCCTTATACCAAATTCATCAACTAAATAGATAAAAAAGTCATAAATGTCTCATACTCTACAAAAAATTGAGATCATTAATCCTCTTGCAGTTGGGGAGGGATTCTGATGGCAGGAACATATGGTGCGGCAGGAACAAATACATATACAATTAAAGGTGTTGATGGAATTTTATCGAATGAGGTAAATGCGACTACTGGAGTATCGCAAATTTATAGAGCTGGAACAGCGAATGGACAACAAAGTATTGGTACGTATAATCCAACTACAAAAACTCTTACTCCAGATGAAAAATCCAATCTAACTGATACTGAAAAAAAAGTATTATCAAGTTCAGAAGGTACAAAGGCAATTACAAATGCATCTACAGAAACTGCTACTCAAGGAATACAAGCAACAGGAGTAAGTGCAGATCAAGCTAAAACGCAAGCAACTAAATTAGTTTCTCCAAATACATCTACAGGTGGTGATAGTACTAAAGCGGATATTGATGGCACACAAAAAACTGCTCAACAAAATATAGATGACTTAAAAAGTGGTATTGGTGATGGTGGATCTAGAAAAGATTATCCAAATTTGAGGTATCCCGAAAAAATGGATACTAAAAAACAAGATTATGTGCTATTTTCAATGTTAAAGTATGAACCTTCTGGACTTAATTTAAATAATGCATCTGGATCAACCAGTATACTTAATAGATCCACTTCAAAAACTGCAAATGCAATTGGATCAGTAACAATGGCAATTCAAGGTCCCATCAATGATATGAATACTGTCGGATGGAATGATGGAAATATGAATCCAGCGCAAGCATTAGCAGGAGCGGGTGCTTTAGCAACAATTGGAGGTGGAGCAGAAGGAGCAAGCGGAGCATTATCAGAAGTTAGTCAATTAGTTACAGAACAAAATAAGGCATTAAAAACAGCAACAAAAGCGTATTTTGCTGGCCAAGCAATTCAAAATCAAGAAATTTTACAAAGAACAACGGGGGCAATTGCAAATCCAAATATAGAACTTCTTTTTAATGCTCCAATGCTCAGAGAGTTTACTTTTACATTTATTTTATCACCTCGCAATACAACCGAATCTGATTCAATCCGAAAAATTATTAGATTCTTTAAGCAAGGAATGTCAGTTAAAAAAGCATCGACTGGATTATTCTTAAAAACTCCCAATACATTTTTGATTACATATATGCAAAAAGGTGATAGTGATCAAGACAAAGGAGCAAAATATTTACCTAAAATAAAGGAATGTGCTTTGCAGAGTTTTGGTGTAAATTATACACCTTCTCAAAATTATGCAACGTTTTATAATAACTCAATGACTGCTTATGAATTAACTATGCAATTTAAAGAACTTACTCCAATTTATGATAATGATTATACAGATTTGGATAAAAATGCAGATACTTACATAGGTTACTAAAAATGGCTTCATACTTCAGACAGGTTCCAAATTTTGCCTACGTTAATAGAACAAAAGAAGAGCAGAATATTTCTGATTATTCTATTGTCAAGAATCTTTTTAAACGTGCAAAATTAAGAGATGATATTTTTGCAAATCTTCAGTTCTTTGAAAAATATAAAATTATTGGAGATGATAGACCTGATAATGTTGCATATCAAGTTTACCAAGATTCTAGTCTTGATTGGATAGTTCTTCTTTCTAATAATATTTTGAACGTTCAAACAGAATGGCCTTTGTCTCAAATATCATTTGATAAGTATGTTCTTGAAAAATATGGTGACTATGATACATTATATAATGGTATTCACCATTACGAAACAACTGAAATTAAAAATTCTAGAGGTGCTACAGTATTATCTGCTGGTCTTGAAATACCAAATACTTGGAAGACCAATGGTAATTTTATTGAAGTTAATGCAAACAAAATTAACCAAATATTCTCTGGAAATGGAGTAGTACCATCAACAACGGCCAGTGTAACTATAAATGGTGGTATATATGGATTAAATGTTGGTTCTCAAATATCAATCGTAAATGTTACTGAAAAAGAATATAACGGAACATTTATTGTTACATCTGCAATTATTCCCGATGGAATTAACGCTGTTGCATTTACATTTGAACTTAATACAACACCAAATGTTGCATCACCAGTTTTGGCAGATCCAAGAGTAGAACAAGTATTATTTACCGTTGATGGTGGTGTTTCTAGCGGAAATTCTTATTACTATGAATTTTACGATGTTGGACTTGGATACTCTACATTAATTCCATCAACTTCATTTGTTAGGGCAGTAACTAATTACGAATATGAAAATCAAATAGAAGAAAATAAGAGAAATATTTACGTTCTCAAACCACGATACTTAAGTATTGTTTTTAATGATCTTAAAGATCTCATGCAATACAAAAAAGGTGGATCTCAATATCTGAGACCCACCTTGAAGAAAGGGGAAAATACTCGACTTTATGAATAATTTTTTTATTCCAAGAAACTAATCATTGGCAAGTCTGGCAAAATATGAAAGAGCATCATTTTCATCTTCATCGTCAGATGAGGATGATTTTTGAACTGTTGGAGTTGGTGCAGTCTTTGCTTTACGATAAGACTCTTCAACCTCTTCCATAACTTTATCTTCTTTCGTCAAGATTTGAGTATAAGATTCATACTCATCTTCCTGTTCACGAATTGAACTAGCAGAATCTTTTTGATTTAGCACACTCCTCAGACGCTTTTCAAGTTCATCATAGGTCTTGAACTGATCTGGAGAAACAAATTCTGCAAGAGAAAACTGTTTTTTCCAAATTGCTTCCATTGCATCATCATCGTCAAGTAAAGCACTCTTAGGAGCAAACTCAGAGGAATCATAATTACGATAACCAGCAACATTCTTTGCTTTCAGTTTAAAGTTGGCACCTTGCCAGAAGTCAAACGGATCGATTGCTTCTTCATCTTCAAACTCAGGTTGCATTGCTGCAGTCAGTTTGTCAAAGATTTTCTTGCCGTACTTATACAAAAAGACCTTACCTTCATTTTCAGGATTTGTGGGATCTTTTACAACATAAATGTTGCTCATGTAGGTCAGTTTACGTTTTTGCTTACGGGCAACTTCTTTGCCAGCATCAGTACCGTTGTTCCAAAGACCAGAATTGTGCTCACAGACAGGACACTTTTGGTTGATGGTAGTAAGGCACTGGTCAATCAACCAACCACCAGAACCTTGAAATGCGTGACTATAAACCTTCACAAAGGGAAGATCTTCACCATCGGGAGCAGGAAGAAAACGGATTACAGCATAACCATTTCCACTTTTGTCTACGTCAAGTTTCCATACACGGTCATCAGAAGAACTGCTACCAGTATTCATTTTTTCTACTTCTTTGACAAGTTTAGCAGTCAAAGAGCCAAGTTTAGATTGCTTTTTAAGATCGGCAAATGCCATTTAGATACCTCGGATAAATCGGATTCGGTTTTATGTACTCCATTATTTTACACGTCAGATTCTCTTTTGTCAATGTTTGTTCTCATCGCCTCAAGAATTTTAGACATATTATTAAAAATCACATTCATATCTGTGTCGGGATTAAGTCCCATGACCAAAGCAGAATCCATGATTTTCTTTTTCATATTTTTTGCTTCAGGATCATCAGACAAACTTAATCTGGTATATAAGACCTGTTGCTTTTTCAAAAGATTTTCTAGAAGATTCAAATGTCCAATTTTATCTTCCCTGTCCATGGAAGGAAATCGAAATATACTTTCGTAAATTTCTTCCTGAAGTTCAGAAATTTCAGTCATTTCTGCTCGAACAATTTCAGAATTAAAAAAACTCATTTTTCCCCTAGAATTACTTCTTTCAAAATTTTTTTGTAATGGAATACATCGATATTTAGAAATGGACTATACTTGGTTATACGCATAGAAACAAATTCCCATACAGGATCTTTGAGTTTTTTATCAAATCTCGATTTGTATCCAAGTATTTTGTCCAAGATTACCATTGTTTCCAAAGAAAATTTTCCCTGTAAGTAATCTTTTAATATTTTTGGATGTTTGTTTTCTTCAACTACAAACATCTCATCAAAATTCTTTTGAGTGAATATACTCTCTATTTCCTCTTTAAAAATATAAGATAAAGATTGAATTTTTCTTTGCCAGTTTATATAATTTTCTTCCCCTTCTTTTATGATTTCACCAATCCAAAGAGATTGTGGATCATTACATGAAACAAAACTTGAAACAAAAAAATTTAATATTTCATTTTCTTTTTTTTGTCTTGCAATCTTTTCGAACCAAAAACGATCTTTCCGTTTATAGAAAGATTGTAAGTTTACTCTACTTTTTCCACAATAAACAAAGTAATCATAATTGTTTTTTGTAAAATGATTCTTCAAAGCAACATAAATTTTATATGTTTCAAAAGGTGCCATTAAAAAGTAATATAGTAAATTTTTTACCGGAAAAATTTTCAGTCAAAAATGAAATTAAAACACTAATTTTGCTCTAGAAGTTCTTTTTAAAAAGTTTAATTCCATTGCTTCATATTTAATTTTTTCTTTTAATGGTTTCGAAATTAATTTAGGAACTGATTCTAAATCGATATTATTCTTTTCACAGAAAAAAATGATAGCATCAATATAATTCATGTCACTATTTTCTTGAACAATTTTTTCAACCTCTTGTGCAAATCGTGAGGGGCAAAAAAACTTTTTTTCTAATACCTTTTCTAATTCATTATTAAAATTAGATTCCATTAATTCTATGATTGTAAGGGACAATTTTATTCTTAATAACTTTTTAAACTATACCAAAAATTGACTTTAAAGTCAAGATTCTTTTTTCATTTTATCATCAATGAATTTTTTAATATATTGCGTAAGCAAACGAATATATTTTTCTTTATCATACTCTTCGTAGATTTCAACATCACCATTTTCACAAGTCATGATAATTACGAATTTCTTAACTGAAATATTAGTGAGTTCATAAAGCATACATGCATATGCACAACACTGAACAAAATAACCTTCAATCCATTCCCGTGGTTTTGGTTCTTTTGAAGTTTTGAAATCAATAATCGCTAGTTCCCCATCAAATTCTGCAATACAATCTACTGTACCTGCAATGCCAAAGAATAAACTATAAAGAGAACCTTCTAATGCGTGAATATTATTTATACGCTTTAACGCAGGAACTGCAACTTGAAATAAATGCTCCGAAATTGGAAGAACATTAGAGTTGCAATCCATATTACGAAGATACTGTTCAATCAAAGTATGAGTGTCAGTCCCTCTTGCAGTTGCTTTTTTAGTAATTTTATCTGCTTTATCTACACCTACTCTTTGTCTCCATTTATTGAAGAACTCTTTTTTATAGTTACTAGTTACGGAAGTAATAGAGATGAGTTTTTTTAATCCATCATCTACAGGAACTTTATAATAACGAACACCATCAATACTTTCCCTTTCAAGTTTGGGAAGATCCAATTCAATATGATTAAACATTAGAATCCTAATTCAGTTTTTGCAATAATGTATTCTTTACAGAGACCAGAACGAACAATGTCCTCGATACCAAATTCTATAACATCAAATGATGGCATGTTTCTAAGAATTTTCATGAAATCGATGATGCCGTTTTTCTCATTGGTTTTAATTAAATCCGATTGAGTTGCATCGCCACAGAACATAATCTTGGTATTTTCACCTACACGAGTAATTATAGAATCAAGTTCATGAAAATTCAAGTTTTGAAATTCATCAACAATAATAATGGCATTATCCAATGTTGTTCCACGAATAAATGAAGTACTCCAGAAAGAAATAGTTCCTTGATTTTTTAAATTACCATAGAGCATTTCAAAGTCTGCATCTGATGGCATTTGGAACATATACTTCACCATATTTTTATATGGAATTTGGTAAAGCGAAGATTTATCTTCATGATCACCAGGAAGGAAACCAATTTCACGAGTAGCAACAAGAGATCTTACAATGTAAATTTTATCATAAAGACTTCTTTCATCTAAAACATCTTTAAGAGCATTATAAAGTGTAATGAAAGTTTTTCCAGTACCTGCTGCACCATAAGCAACCATATTCTTTCCATCATCATAAGAACCAAAAAGTCTTTCTTGATTTTCTGTTAATGGATCAATATCTAAAAGCAAATCTGAATTGACTGCTTTTTTATTTTTTCGCATTGCTCGTGTTGTCATACCAACACCAATAGGTTGTTCGCTACCTTTCCTTCTTGATCTTGCCATAAATTATGAAATTGGTTTTACTACTGCTCCAGGCATTTTTGAAGCTCTAGTGAGAACTTCATTCCATCCAGGATTTTTTTGAACTAGTTTGCTTTGCCATTCTCCAACTTCTCCCACATTCATTTGAGTTGGGATAAGTGATTTAATGTGTGGATTTTCTTCGAGATATGGATCCTTTTGAGCCATATACATCCATTTCTCAAAGATTTCACCAGTTTCTGTGTTTTCGAATCTATAAGTTGGCATTATTTTAATAATGTATAAATTTATTTATTCAAGAGTAATAGAAGGAGCATCTGCACATTCTATGCAGTCAATACACTCTTCAATATCTGAATTTCTTTCAAGATATTCATTAAGTCCTTCTTTAGTAAGAAAAACTTTAAAAATATTTCCTGTTAGGTTATTCTTTAAGCACCAAGTTTTCATGTTACTTTTTCAATAAGTATAAATTATTCTACCACATACTTCCAAATATAACCACTATGAGTTTTTCTTTTATTTTGACAAACCAAAGTTATTTTGGAAGTTGAGGCATTATTTTTTTCGGCAGCAATAGTCATACTCTCATAAATCTCAATTAAATTTTCATTAAAGTCATATTTTCCTATTTTTTTAATATTATGAGACATCCTCTTATATGAAGAGATTTTTAATAAAGGTTGGTCTTCAAATGTTTTCCACTGATATCCTTTACAAGTTTGATATTCTCCTCTGGTTACAGCATCTATACCTCTATAATCTTTACCAAAAATATCAAAAGATGCATCTCTGCAGCTATCATAAACTTTAATCAAATTTCCATCTAAATCATAACAAGCAACTTTTTTTGAATTGCTTTCTTTAATTGCACTTTTCCATTTATCGCCGTGTTTTTTATTTAAAAATCCGCCCCCATCTCCACCATCAGTCATATTATAATATGGATTTAGAGAAGAAATATAATAAATTTCTTTATCATTTATAGTATTCTCATTACATTCTTCCAAAACTTCAAATATAAAATTTTCAATACCATACTTTCGCATAGCATAATATAATTTTGTATTTCTTTTTTTGGAGTGAGATTTATGTTGTCTCCATCTTACTTTTGGATTTTTAGATTTTCCAACATAAATCTTCTCATTTA
>Ga0315293_10002346_pt1 | contig 18249 bp, 18 predicted proteins | sample YL17G13_20_MG_FD_203071 | JGI IMG/M metagenome (GOLD analysis project Ga0315293, IMG submission 203071) | Sediment microbial communities from Yellowstone Lake, YNP, Wyoming, USA - YL17G13_20 | ecosystem: Environmental > Aquatic > Freshwater > Lake > Sediment | place: USA: Wyoming | collected...
CCAATAACATGACAAACAAGGTAAAAGAGCTTTTTGACTGCGTCATAGAACTTAAGGCGCTCGAGCGAAAAGTTATCCTGCAGAAATATTTCTGTGTTGTAAAGGCCAAGTGGGCCTTTGAAAAGAGAGATGTCCCTTTCAAGATAATCAAACCCGGCGGCGTCATAGTTTTCGTGCCAAAAGTTTTGGTAACAGGACCTTACCACGCCGGCAAGACGTCTTTTGTGCATTCAGCCTCCACGAAAGCTGTATCTGTCAACAGGGCAGGTACAACAATCGCACTGGATCACGGCCATGTGGATTACAAGGGCTTTGAAATAGACTTGTTTGGCACGCCAGGCCAAGAAAGATTTGATCCTATCCTAGAACATCTGGGCGGAGAGTCCTTGGGGGTTATCATAGTTATTGACAGCACAAAACCCGAAGATTTTTCCAGAGCTAAAGAAATGGTTGAATTATCAAATACAATGGACTTGCCAGTCGTTGTTGTGGCAAACAAAGCTAACTTGAAAGGCGCGCTTACTACGGAAGAAATCCGAAAGCGAATGAGATTAGCTGCGTCAGTGCCCATAGTTCCTGCTGTTGCAGAGAATTTAAAGGACGTAAAAGATGGCGAGCCTTGCCAGCTGAAAAAAGAGGATGTGCAGAAAGTACTGGACAAATTATTGGAGATTGTTGTTTGATATGGCTGATACAAAGCAAGAAAAATTAGTTGAAATTCTGAAGGGTTTGAGAAAAGTAAGTGATATTCAAAGTTCTGCGGTAGTCAGCCGAGACGGTCTGATAATAGCCGCAGACATATCAAAAGATGTAGACGAAGAGACATTTGCTGCAATGTCTGCTGCAATGCAGGGTGCTGCAGAAACTGCTGTAACCGAGCTTGGCTGCGGCAAATTAAATGAGATAACAATTGATGCTGAAAAAGGCAAGTTAGTTTCTATCGGGGCTGGTGAGCTTGCAATACTAGTCTGTTTGGCAAAGCGCAGTGTCAACCTTGGTTTGATGAGATTAGAACTGAACAAAGCAGCCAAACTCATAGAGCATTTGCTCGGGTAAATGAAATGGAACATCGCAAAACAAAAGGAAGGACGGGAACGAGAAACTATCAAGGTCTAAACATAACATTAATTCAAAACTTAAAAAAGAAAATTGAAGAGCTCAAGGAATCTGAAGAGAAATTCAAGAACATCTTTGACAACGCGTCTGACGGAATACTTCTGGCAGACATTACAACAAAAAAGTTTGTTGTTGCCAATAAGACAATCTGCAGAATGCTTGGCTACAGCGAGGATGAGATTAAAAAATTAAATGTAACCGATATACACCCAAAGAAAGACCTGCCCCACGTTATGGGTGAGTTTAAAAAACAGGCACAGAAGGAAATTAGCTTAACAGAGAATCTGCCTGTGCAGAGAAAGGATGGTAGCATTTTTTATGCGGATATCAACGCAATGCCCGTAACATTCGGCGGAAAGACCTATCTTGCAGGCATCTTTAGAGACATAACTGAGCGGAAAAAAGCACAAGAAAAAATAGAAGCCCAAAACGAATTCCTTAACAATATTTTCGAAGCAATTCGCAATCCTTTTTATGTAATTGATGCCCAAAATTACAGAATCATAAAAGCAAATTCGGCAGCACACATTAGTAAACTTACTGATGAGCCAACATGCTATGCTATGACACACAAGAGGACAAGACCTTGTAGTTTTAGTAAAACAGATCCGTGTCCGCTTGAGATAGTCAAAAAGACAAAGAAACTGGTTGTAGTTGAGCATGTTCATTACATTGACGGAAAACAAAGAATAATCGAGGTCCACGGATATCCTATCTTAGATAAAAAAGGAAATGTCATTCAGATGATAGAGCAGGGCTTGGATGTAACTGAAAGAAAGAAGGTAGAAGAAGCGTTAAAGGAAAGCGAAGCCAAGTATAGAACACTGCTTGAGAATTTACCGCAAAAGATATTCCTCAAGGACAGGAACTCTGTTTACATTTCCTGCAACAAAAATTATGCCCGAGATTTAAAAATCAAGCCAGAACAAATTGTAGGCAAAACCGATTTAGCATTTTACCCTAAAAAATTAGCTAGAAAATACCGGGCTGATGATAGAAGAATCATGAAAACGAAAAAGATAGAAGACATAGAAGAAGAATACGTCCAGAATGGCAAGAAAGTTTTTGTGCGTACAATCAAGACGCCCGTAAAGGATGAAAACGGCAAGGTTAGAGGTGTATTGGGCACATTTTGGGAGATTGTGCCGCATAAAGGCGCTGGAAAAATAAATAGGTGATGGTAAGGTTTGAAGACTGGAGCGAGTTTGAAGTTTAATTTACCAAAAATAGTACATAGTTACATCTTCTATTAGAGAATAAAAAATCTCTATAAGTATTAATAAGAAAAAAGGCCGGATATGGCCTATAATAAAATTACATTAATGGTATTTATCTTAATTGGTTGTATTGCTATATTCCCAAGTCTTGTTTCTGCATCAGATGTCTCAGTCTGGCAAGGCCAGTATTATGCGGGAACAACATTCAATACGGGAACTTATGACTTTAGCTTTGATGTTTACGATGCCCTGACAGGAGGGAACATCTGCTATTCTAACACAACTATGTTGACAACAGGCAGTTTCGGTGAATGGATAACAGAACAGAATGGAGTGAATTCTGCCTGTAATAATGTTTCTAAGGACTACTACCTGAACATAAACATAAACGGAGTGGACCAGACCCCGAGAAGAAGATTAGTGATTTGGAATTCTTTAAGAAAAGATATTGATGAAACAACTTCAGGTACATTTCAAGCAAATACACAGATTATAGCTCCCGTAGTCCAAGCAGATACACAGGTTATAGCTCCAGTAGTTAATGCTACACAAGTTATGGCTACTAATTTAACAACAAGTTATGGTTTTTTTAGTTATATCGGAAATTTGGTAAATAGAATAACCAAATTATTTGTTCAAGACATAGATGCTTCTGGAAATGTGAATGCATCTAATTATACTTTGAATGGAACAACTATCCAAGATTGGAATGACCTCTCTTCAGGAATAGAATCCGACCCAATCTTTACAGCAGAGAATGTTTCTATCTGGAACGCAATTCTGAACATCAGCTTGACGCCAGGTCCTAAAGGTGATCCCGGAGTAAACGGTACTAACGGAATTAATGGAATCAACGGAACGGATGGTGTCAATGGTGCGAATGGTGTAGACGGAATAAATGGCACCAATGGCATTAATGGTATAAACGGAACAAACGGGTTGAATGGATTAAATGGGACTAATGGTCTTGACTGCAATTATGCAAATATCGCATTAAAGAACCAATCAGAAACTTTTGCTGGAAATATAACTGCAACTCAGACAGGTTTCTTTGGTTGGCTTGGTTCTTTAACTTCGAGAATAACTAAATTATTTGTTAGGGATATTGATGCAACAGGAAACATAGAAACAAGCCAGAATGTTTCAGCTAATTACTTCAAAGGAGACGGCTCTTTATTGACAAATCTTCCTGCGGGAGGAGGGGAATCAGATCCCGTATGGACTGCAAACAGTTCAACTGTTGCAAGAACAGGAACCTGTTCTGCCGGGCAGGTTGTGCAGAATACAACAACAAGCGGAGTTCAATGCATGACTCCAGCAGCTGCAGCAAGCTATTGGGACAGGACAGGAACAACATTGACACCTGCAACTGCAGGAGATAACATCAACACTACAGGGAAAATTCAGGGAAAATATTATTCTAATGATGGTTCACAAGGTATGACTGACACGACAAGTTATTGGATTTGCACAGATAATAAATGCAAGAATTTCTGCCAACTGCAGATAAAGAATGGTTTAATTATAGGATGCAGTTGAAAATGAAATCTATCATTCCTACGATGATTTTATCATTAATTTTCTTGCTTTTAATTCCCTTAGTTAGTGCAGAAACAACGTTCTTCGACCAGGATGATGCGTTCATCATGGCTAATTCTAATGCGGCAGAAGGAACAACAGAAGAGATTCATCATTACGACGACGATTCGGAAATACTTTGCGAGTACAATATGACTGTAGAGTTTGATACGGCTGCAGAATATGAAAATAACGAAGACGAACCTGTAGAAATACCATCTGCTCCTAAAACTGAAACGCCAGAAACTGAAACTCCTAAGATAGGAATACAGGCACCCCCAGTAGTAGTTTCGCTTGGTGCGGCGTGGATAAGCCTGGTTGCGATAATTGCCGCGTTCATAAGCTGGAAAGTCATAGAAAGATATTCAAAAAAGAGAGCGCGAGTACGTGTAAACAGGGAAAAATCGGATAGAGACGCTTATTCATAAAAGACAGGTAAAAGTTACATCTTCTAACCGAGAATAAAAAAAACCTATATTGAGTATAATTTTGCAAAGCAGCATGGTAACAACCAAATTTAGAACAATACTTGTCACGCTTTTGGTCATTTCAATGATGGCCCTAGCGATACCAATAGTATATGCAACTGTAAGTTCAGTAACGCTAAATTCTCCCGCGAACTTAGCAAACACATCAAATACAACGCCAGGCTTTAGTTTTACGGCAGTTAGCACCACAAACACCACATTCAGTTGCGTTCTTTACGTCGATGGCGCAAACGTGGGTTCTAACGCGTCCACTTCCAATTATACCGCGACCATAATTACGAGTTCCGCATTGTCAGAAGGCGCCAGGTCTTGGAAGGTTGGGTGCACAGATGCAGGAGGCGAGGTTAATTCTTCAGCGCAAACTCTCAACGTCGATGCTACTGCTCCCGCAGTAACTGCCAATAGTCCTGCTGCTGCCACAAATACTTCTGACAGCACTCCAGATTTCAATTTCACGTATACAGATGCTCAAGCTCTGATTGCTTCCTGCGAGCTTTTCGTAGACGACACTGGCCACGGCACAAATACATCCACATTAAACAGTACTGCTACAGTCATTACAGCAAACGCTTCAATAGCAGATGGTTCTCATAACTGGAACGTCAACTGCACAGATAGCGCTGGAAATGTAGGTACTTCATCGAGCAGAACTATAAATGTAGACACGGCTCTGCCAGTAGTTACATTAAACAGCCCTGCTAATAATGCAAATACTTCAGATAGCACTCCCGACTTCAATTTCACAGCGACTAATGCAGCATCAGTCTTGTCATGCACTGTTTTTGTAGCTGGTACGGCAAGAGGAACTAATTCTTCAGTTTCGAACGCGACGGCAACAGTCATAACAGCAAATGCTTCTCTAAGCGACGGCTCTCACAATTGGTATGTTAACTGTACCGATGATGCAGCAAATACAGGAACTTCAGCAACAAGAACAATAACAATAGATACAGCTGTTCCAATTGTTACAATTAATAGTCCGGGTAATAATACCTTTACCTCTGATAACACGCCAGATGTAAATTTCACAGCCGCAAATGCAGTTTCGACATTGTCGTGTGAACTTTTTATTGGCGACACAGGTTATGGAATAGATTCTTCAGTTGCGAATAGTACCGCGACTGTAATCACAGCCAATGGTACTCTTAGCGACGGCTCGCACAATCTATATGTTAACTGTACTGATGATGCTAGCAATACTGGCGCATCAGAAACACGTATAATCAAGGTGGATACAACTGCACCAACAGTCACGGCAAATAGCCCGGCAAATGGTGCAAATACTTCTGACAGTACCCCCGACTTTAACTTTACTTTCACTGATGCGCAGGCATCAAATGCATCCTGCGAGCTTTTTGTAGATGACACTGGCCACGGCACAAATACATCCACATTAAATGGCACTGCCACTGTTATTACCGCAAATGCAACTCTTAGCGATAGTTCTCACAACTGGTATGTCAACTGTACTGATTCCGCTGGAAATATTGGCGAATCAGCAACAAGAGCACTCACAGTTGATACCGCTCTGCCTGTTGTCACACTAAATAGTCCAGTAAACTCGGTGAACACCACAGATTCAACTCCAGACTTCAATTTCACCGTTACAAATGCTGTTGCTGCACTAGCTTGTACACTATATATTGACAGTACACCTTACGGCACTAACAGCTCGACGATAAACGGTACTGCTACTATAATGACTGCTAATGCTTCAATAGCAGATGGTTCTCATAACTGGAATGTCAATTGTACGGATGACTCCAGTAACACAGGTACATCAGCAACGAGATCCATTACAATTGATACTGCAGCTCCTGCAGTAACAGCAAACAGCCCCGTAAACAATTATAACAGTTCTGACAGCACTCCAGATTTCAGTTTTAGATATACTGATGCTGCCCTCACAGCATCTTGTGAATTATTCATAGATGATACGGGATATGGCACAAATGCTTCTACAGTAAACGATACAGCTACTATTATTACTGCAAATGCGACACTAAGCGATGCTGCTCACAGTTGGTATGTTAATTGCACAGATTCTGCTGGCAACGTAGGTGCTTCATCAAGCAGGACCATAAATGTAGACACGGCTCTGCCAGTAGTTACATTAAACAGTCCAGCAAATGGTGCAAATACTTCAGATAGCACTCCCGACTTCAATTTTACATATATAGATGCTCAAGCGGCCTCAGCTAGCTGTACTTTATTCGTAGATAGTGTTGCTAAAGGAACTAATTCTGCAACCCTTAATAGCACTGCTACTGTAATCACATCGAATGCCACTTTGACAGATGGAGCCAGAAGCTGGTATGTAAATTGTACTGACTATGCTGGAAATGTAGGGCAATCCACTGCACGAACAATAAATATAGATACAGTATTGCCAGTAGTTGCATTAAACAGCCCAGCCAATAATACTAATACTTCTGACAATACGCCCGATATTAATTTTACAGTAACGAATGCAGTACCAGTCTTATCATGCACCCTTTTTGTAGACGGAACCGCCAAAGGCACGAATTCTTCCGTGCTGAATAGCACAGCTACTGTTATGACTGCTAACGCTTCCTTAAGTGATGGAGCCAGAAGCTGGTATGTAAATTGTACAGATAGCTCCAGCAATACCGGACAATCTGCAACACGAACAATAAACGTGGATACCGTTGCCCCGGCTGTAACATTAAACAGCCCCGTAAACAATTATAACAGTTCTGACAACACTCCTAACGTTAATTTCACATATACTGATGCTCAGGCGGCGACTGCAAGCTGCACATTATTTGTAAACAATACCGCCAGAGGTACCAACAGTTCAACAAGAAATAGTACTGCCACTGTTATTACCGCAAATGCTACATTGAGCGATAACACTTACAGTTGGCGCGTGAACTGTACTGATAGTGCTGGAAATGTAGGCGCAGCCTCAACAAGAAATATTACCATAGATACGGTAAAGCCAGTAATAACCGATATCACGACAGAAAGATCAGCACACTCCAGCAATATTCTGTGGACGACTGATGAGACTGCAAATTCAACGGTCAACTACGGCACTACAACAGACCTCGGGACCACGCTGGACAGCGCAGCCTTCTCTACATCGCACGCTGTCATGTTAAACGGGCTTTCGCCAGAAGTAACTTACTATTACAATATAACCTGCTGCGATTATAGCAGTAATTGCAACACTACTGGACCAGAGAGCTTTACTACAACCGCGTCTGATGGAGGCACAGGAGGCAGTTCAGGAGGCTCAAGCTTCACGTTACCAACAACTGGCGTCTATGATGCAAATCTTGCTGTGAGTAATGAGAACACAATAACAGAACGGGAAGGATTTATTGCAAAGTTTACAGCAGATGGCACGAATTCGCACACCATGACTTTCAGTGAAATTACAGAAGATTCCGTAACAATAACCATAGCCTCAAATCCTATTACATTTACGCTGGGCATAGGCCAAGGCAAACAGATAACGCTGGATGGCATAAATCTGCTTGTCACGCTGAAAAACATAGTTAGTGGTCAGGCACAGATTGTGCTGACTAAAATAGGAACGGTGTCAGCTCCACAGCAGGAAGTCGTAGTGCCACAATCTCCTCCGGAACAAACACAAGAAGAGACTGCACCTGCAACTGGCGCCGCGACAACTACAGAAGAAACTGTTCAGCTGAGCACGTCTACAGTAGGCCTAGTTGTGATGTTCGTAGTTTTGATGTTTGTTGGTTATTTGCTGACCAAAAGAAGATCTAAACGCAACTAAATAAGATGTCGGTGGGAAAATGCTTTATTATCTAATTAGAGATAATAGCATAATCTAACTTTGTAAGGAATAATGTTAAATAAAACACTTAGAGGTTCTTACAACACATGAAAATCTTTCAGGATATACCTGATGGTTCCGCAAACATAGTAATCAGTCCGCCCTTAGAAGGGAAAAAAATCTTGATTTATAAATATGTGGAATACCTGTTGAAAAAAAATGAACCAGTTCTTTACATAACAACTGATGCTTCTCCAGAGGACATAAAAAAAGACCTGGTGAAACACAAGATTTTCTTTGGCGACGCAGAGCCAAAAGGTCTGCTGGTGTTTATCGACTGCTATTCAAGACACGTTGGCGAAGCTGCCAAAAACACGCAGAGCATACGACGCCTGCCAGGTCCATTGGCGCTGAATGAGATTTCCGTAGCGCTGGCCGAGCTGGAAAAGGAATTACTGAAAAAAAGTCCGAAACACACCATACTGTTTAACTCGATATCTACGATGTTAATGTTCTCAAACCCGCAAGCCATAGGCCGGTTTATACAAGTTATAATTGCCAAGATAAAAAAAGCGGGCGGCACAGTGATATTCACACTCGAAGAGGACATGCATTCCTCCGACGTTCTTGCAACCATGGAACACCTAATGGATGCGGTAATCTTCGTAAAGGAAGAAAAGGGCAAATTGATGATGAAAGCAAGGGGTTTGGAAGGACTTGAAGACTGGTCAGAGTTTTCTTGAAACCAGTCTCAAATAAAGCCGCACAATAATAATTTATATATGGCCATTATTTATATTTTAATTATGAGTAAGCCACTGACAGGACTAGTGTTTGCAATCATAGTTTTAGCTGTAATAGTATTTGCAATCAATCTTAGTGTCAAAAACCTACAGCCTTCTGTTATTGACAATATGACTTGTAAAGTTGATTCGGATTGCGTTGCGGCGCAATGCTGCCATGCTACTGAAGTTATTAACAAGAATTTTGCGCCAGACTGCAAGGAAATTTTCTGTACAATGGAGTGCAGGTCGGGAACGATTGACTGCGACCACGGCGAAATTAAATGTGTTGACAGTAGATGTACTATAATCTGGCCAGAGGAGAAATGAAAATGAAACTCCGCATAAATAGGAACTTGTTTCATAACGCAAAACAAAGTTTTGCGGGATGTTTCGCCGAACAAAATTCGGCGTCACATTTGCCTGCTGAAACAAGTATGGCTAGGAGTGTTTCAGCATGAAACTGAAATTTCTTCTTCCAATTGTACTGTTATTATTCTTAGTTCCAATAAGTGCAGACACTGCCGAGTCCGATGTTTCTGTTCAGCTAGCGGTTACAGAAGCAATAGAAGAAATGGGGCAGGTTGAAGTAATTGTCCTGCTGAAAGAGCCTGAGACTGTTGAACCAACAGATTCTATTGAAGAAAAAGCAGCAGATTATGCAGATGCGCAAAACGAAATTATAGATAATTTAGGTTCAGATGTAGACGTAGAAAATCAATTTTCAGTTATCAATGGCTTTTCAGCCGAGATTAATGAAGCCAGTCTTGAAGAATTGCAGCAGAATCCTGAAGTCTTGAGCATTGAAATCGACAGGGAAGTAAAAATAATGCTGCAAGAATCTGTTCCTTTGATAAACGCTGATGATGTGCACGGGACACAATTATCCGGGCAAAATGTCACTGGAGCGAGCCAAACAATTTGCATAATTGACACGGGAATTCATTATAATCATACAGATTTGGGCGGACTAGGTTTCCCGAATTCGAGAGTTTTGGATGGCTATGATTTCGTGAATGATGATTCAGACCCAGATGATGACAATGGCCACGGCACTCATGTTGCAGGTATTGCAGCCGCCAGCGGCGGAATCACAGGGGTAGCACCAGGTGTAAACATAATTGCAATCAAAGCTCTGGATGCCAGCGGCTCTGGCAGCTTTTCAGATTTGATTGCAGGCATAAACTGGTGTGTTAGCAACAAGACAGCTTACAATATTTCCGTAATCAGTCTAAGTGTTGGTACTCAAGCGTATCATAATGATACTTTCTGCGACGGAGACTATCCGTCAACAACCGCGGCAATAAACAATGCAATAGCAAATAACATTACTGTTGTAATAGCAACAGGAAATGAAGATACTTACACGGGAATCAGCGCACCATCATGCATAACAAATGCAACCCGAGTAACAGCATCAGATAAGTCTGACAATTATGCTTCATACGCCAACAGGGGCACTGGATTTAATGACATTCTTGTCGCACCTGGCGGAATATCAGCAAACGGAATAAATTCAACACAAGACGGCGGCGGTTACGTTAAGATGTACGGAACTTCAATGGCAGCACCGCACGTTTCAGGGTTAGTAGCATTGATTCAGCAATACAACAAACTTAAGTCCGGAAACGAATTGACAGTTGCAGAAGTTTTTGACATAATTAATGGTACGGGCGATTTGCTGTCAGATACAGAAACAAGCATGACATGGAGCAGGATTGATGCCCTGGCAGCAATGGACTCGTTGTCATCAGATGCCATTGCGCCAGTTATAGTTCTGGAGTCGCCTGTAAATGGTTCTTCAATAAATAAAGGCACCGTAATCGATCTAACAATTACTGACAATGTTGCAGTATCATCAGTATTGTATAATTTCAATGGCACAAATATCACGTTAGCAAGTCCTTATGATATTAACACATCGGGCTGGACAAAAGGTGCAAAAACAGTTTATGTTTACGCTACAGATACGTCTAATAATCAGAATTCAACAGTTTACGTTTTCACGATAAATAATGCCTTGCCGGTTGCAAGCAATGTTGCGATTTCCCCTAGCAGCCCAATAACTACAAATGACTTGAACTGCACATGGAGTTATTCAGATGCGGATAGTGATTCACAAAGCGGAACGGTTGTGAAATGGCTTATCAACAATGTTGAAAATTCAACATTTGAAAATCTGACGACAATTGATGATGCTTACACAACAAAAAGCCAGCAATGGAAATGTCAAATTACTCCTTCAGATGGCACTGCTTACGGCGCAGCAGTAAACTCATCTGCCGTAACAATTCAAAACAGCGCGCCTTCTGTTACAACTAATTATCCAAACGGCGGTGAACGAGTCAGTGGAACAATAACTGTTAACACAACAGCAGCAGACTTGGATGGGCAAACAGATATCCAGGTAGTATGGTTTTATTATTCAAATAATGGCGGCTCGACTTATACCTTAATTGGAAATGATACGACTGCGAGCGGCAGCGTCTATGGAATCAGTTGGAACACCGCAGGCGTTTCAGACGGCACTGGTTACAGAGTAAAAGCAACTGCGAATGATGGAAGTGCAAACAGCTCACGGGCTTCAGCAAATAACTTTTCTATAAATAATGTGAATGAAGCCCCGACTATTACGTTGACTGCGCCGAATGGCGGCGAGACGTGGAGAAACACAAAATCAATTACGTGGACCGCTTCAGATCCTGACAACGACACTCTGACAATCGCGATTTATTACAGAATAAACAGCAGTTCTGCCTGGGCGTCAATCGATTCTTCAGAACTGAATGATGGCAGTTTCAACTGGGATACGACGTCCGTTTCTAATGGGGACAATTATACTGTTAATGTAACAGTAACTGATGGCAGCCTTTTAGCGTCAGATGCTTCCGATGATGAATTTACCATAGATAATTCAGCAAGTAGCGGCGGTAGTGGAAGCAGCGGGAGTGACAGTACGAGCGGAGATACCACAACATACGATATTTCACAAGTGTATGACTCTCTTGAGATAAATGTTGAACAGAGAATTCAGGTAAACAGCGGAAGCCTGCCTCTAACTGAGATAATTTTCACTCCAAACAAAAATATCAACGGCACTGTAAAGATAAAAGCCCGCGGTTTAGTTTCTGCTCCAGCTACAAATACAGTAGTTTCCGGTGAAGTGTATAAGTATTTTGAAATTATTACAGAAAACATCAAAGACATAGAAATGAAAAACGGAAAACTGGATTTCAAAATTCCGAAATCATGGATTTCTCAAAATTCAATTGACAAAAACACAATTGCTCTATACAGATACAGTCTTGCCTGGTCAAGAATGCCGACCACTCAGAAAAGCGAAGACAGTAGCTACTATTATTTTGAGTCTCTGGTGCCAGGGTTTTCGAATTTTGCAATAACTGGAACCAAAATAGTGCAGGCTGCACCGCTGCCAGAAGAAACGCAAACAGTGCAGACAATGACACCTGAGACAGAAGCAAAAGCAGAAGGCTGGCTTTCAGGCTTTGCAGCCAAATTCAGCTTTGTGGAATCAGACAACTTCTCATTTGCAGTAATCATAATTTCAGTTTTGCTGATAATTATTATTAGCGTCAAGGCAAAGACGGCAGGACCTAAAAAACCTAAGCCTCAACAATATCAACAAAAACCGCAATATGTTCGGCAACAGAACTATAGTTATCAAGACAGGTATCTAAGAACTAAACAACAAATCCCAAAAGCAGAGGTGCCACAGCCTAAAACAAATAGCCGAGGTCCTCCACCGGATTTTGGCTTCAACCTTTAACTAAAGGTTGATCAAAAGTGAGTTTCGCTTCGCTCAAGCTCACATAAGTTGTATTAGCTTCAGCTAATACCAAGAAAATGCGTTACGCATTTTCTGGATCCAGCCGAACTTTGTTCGGCTTGGCGACCACACTCCAGATTTGTGAATCTGTTCTAGTCCAGCCAGCCGAGAGCAATCACAAGCAGTCCGACCAGAATTATTATTACCCCGATTAAGCCTCTTAGTACTAGTAAAAAGTCCTCAAGGAATAGCCATATCAGGACTAGACCAGCAAGCATAATCAGTATGCCGAATATGATTTTGCCGGCCTTTACAAGTTTTGCACACCAGTCAACCTTTTCCTCTTCTACTTTTGGTGCTTCTATTTTGGGTTCTTCAATTACAGCTTTCTTTTTAGCCTTTCTTGGCATGATTAATCCTCCAAATTAACAAAATCTAATATGAAAACCATAAAAACCTTTTGTTGCGAAATCTTTAAAAACCAAAATCCAGACTGCAAGTAATCCAATGTCGCTTTATTGAAAAACAAGCAGTCGTTTTTCAATTCCGCAAATTCTACGAATTTGCGTTATGCGGAAGGATACCAAAATGGGATATCAACGTTATCTAAGACAAATGTGGAAGTGCCCAAAGCAAGGGCTTGGCGCTGAGAATTGGCGAAACTGGCTTATTCAATTAAGAAAAGAACCTTCTGTTATTAGAGTTGAACATCCTACGAGACCTGACAGAGCTCACGCTCTCGGCTTCAGGGCAAAAGAAGGAATCATTGTTGTTAGAACTCGAGTAGTACGAGGCGGAAGAAAGAGACCAAAGCCAAGACACGGACGAAAACCAGCAGCATATGGACGTTTCGTAAACGCAAGAAAATCTTTGCAAGTCATGGCTGAAGAATATACGCAGAAAAGATATCCGAACTGTGAAGTTCTTAACTCATACTGGGTTGGCCAAGATGGCGCTTACAAATGGTATGAAGTTATACTTGTTGACAGAGCGCACCCCGTAATCATAGCTGACAAAAAATTGAACTGGATAACGAAGCCTGAACACAGAGGCAGAGTTTACAGAGGCTTGACAGCAGCAGGCAAGGAATCGCGCGGTTTAGCAACAAAAGGAAAGGGCTCTGTGCAGTTTAGGCCTAGCAAGAGAAGCCAAGGCGCAAAGTAATTATTTATTCTTGTTTATTTTTCTTCAATACTATAAGAATTTTTAAGCCTTACTAGCTGTTATTCGGATTTGTCTTCACTTTCTTTTTCGTCTTCTTTTTCTACTTCTTGAGATTGACCTTCACTTTTTTCTTCTTCAGAACCTTCATCACTTTCTTCTTCATCTTCAGAATCTTCATCATCTTCGCCCTCATCTTCAAAATCAATACTCTCTAGGATGTTAAGAATCTTATTAAGTTTCGTATTAAGTTCATTAAATTGCTCTTTTGATATCCCCACAGAACCAGAGTTAGTATTTCTCTCTCTTGATTCAAAATTAGGCCTTGAACTTCTCTCTGAATTTCCTCTTGAACCAGAATCTCCATCATTTCTAAAACAATTACTGCATAGAACGGGTCTTTCTCCTGTTGGTCTGAAAGGAACTTCGCATTGTTTTCCGCATTTGGCACAGGTAGCTTCATGCATTTCGACAGGTCTTCTATCTCTGCTGCCAAATCCACCAGAGCGTCCCCCGCCAAATCTGCTATCTCTAGAACGGCTTCCTCCGCCGAATCTTCCTTTACGTTCAGATCTAAAATCTCCCATATTATTATATATGTTCGTTCAAAAGTTGGTTTATAAAGTTATGTTAAAAGATTTTAGAGATTAGCAATCCCCTACGGGCTTTGGCAACAACAGGCAAAGGCTCTGTACAATTCCAGGGCGCTAAATAATCATTTATTTTGTAATGCTTTTTCTAAATCTGCTTTTGTTAGCGTTGAATATATTTTAACAGGCATATTGCGAAGCGATTCGGACCAGTTTTGCAGGTCTACGAAGTATAAACCATATCTGATATGAGTATTGCGATTTTGCATCAGCGTGTCAGCCACGCGCAAAATGCTACCGCCGGAAATACACCCGCTGACCATCGCATAATCGGAATCTCTGAAGAAGCCATTGATGCAGCCATACCTACTGTAAAATTTGGCGTATCTGCCAATATCAACTTCCTTAGCCAAAATAGCAATTAGGTTCTTGCACTCTGGCATGTTAAATATGACATCGAGTTTCCCGTCGTGTTGATTTTTTATGAGATATAGGGAATCTGCTAAATTGGATACAAATTCCTGATGGAGTTGCTCTCGTTGTGCTAGCCAGTAGAAATTTATGTAGAAATTGCCGGCTCTTCCAATTTTCACAAGTCTTTCGTCAAACAGCTTTTTTGCTAAATCTTCTCTTCTCATCGTGGAAGCACCAGAAACTAGGTTTTTAAAGAAATCGAAGTTGCAAATGTTTTAAATATGCTCAAATATAAATTTGTTTGATGAAAAGCTACTGGAGGAAGCTTAACCTGGTCGCGATCATTGTTTTTACCCTGGTAGCTATAGCAGGAATCAGTTATTATTCCGGTCTTACTGGTCTTGCGGGCGCTTCTGTCTGCGGTGACAGCATTTGTTCGCCCGATGAAAACTATGATGCCTGCTCTGCAGACTGCGGACAGATAACGAGACTTTTTGTTATACCAACGTTTGTCTGGATTGTTATCGGCGTTTTGATTGTAACTGTCATTATTGAAGCTGGATTTTTAGTAACGAGGGTTCCTTCGCCTGAGGAAAGGATGTCTGAGTACATGACAAGAAAAGTTGGGGAGGGCCACCCGCACTCGTCAATACAGGCCAGACTGATTCGCAAAGGCTGGCAGCACGAGCAAGTACATGAAGAATTTGAAGAGTTCAGACAGCAAAAACTTATTGAGTACATAGACAGTCAGTTAGAAAGAGAAGTGTCAAAGGACAAAATAAGGAAAGCATTGCTTGATGTCGGCTGGAAACTGAATGATGTGAACAAAGCTTTTGGCATAGCTACTGGCAAGCACTGCAACAAATAAGTAAGTTTAAAACCCGAAATATTCTCCTAGTTTTATGCCAATCGATATTCTTATTCCTCAAGATAACGAGAAGGAATTGCTAGCCCGCGCCAAAGAACTGGGTTATTCTGATGTTGTGTTCTTGTATCCGTTCAAATCGAGGGGAGAGATCTTAGAAACCAAAGAAAAACTACGCAAGCTTTTCTTGGCCGCGGAAAATCAGAAAGATTTTCCTTCGGAGAAAAAGAAATTCCCGAACACAAAAATTGGCACTGTTATTATAGCAAACAGGGCCTCTGATTTGAAAAAACTTCAAAGTCTGTATCTGGATTCTGATTTGATTGCAGTGCAGACATTTGAGGAAAATGTTGTCAGAAGCGCCGCAACAAATCCACTCATAGATATTATTTGTGGAATCACAACTTCCAGAGGCAGGGACCATCTAGAGTACAGGAGAGGCAACTTGAATGCGATAGTTGCGAATATAATGCAAGCGAATAAAATCAGTTATGGCTTGAGTTTTGCACATTTATATGCTGGCAAAGGTACTGGCGGCTATCCCAGTTACCCGCTGGCAAAAATTCTTGGCAGGGAAATGCAGAACATAAGATTAGCAAGAAGAAAAATTCCAATTACAATAGCCTCTTTTGCTTCAGATGTCTGGCAGATGAGACTTCCAGAAAACCTGTCTGCAATAGGCAGAGTTTTAGGCCTGAATTTCCCGCAGTCAAAAGCTGCAACATCAGGAGCAATAGAAGCAATTCTGAAGAGAAAAGAGCATCGTAGAAGCAAGGAATTTGTAAGGCCTGGAATCAGGCTTGTAAGTTAGATTTTTAAGACTTGAATCGGCACTGCGGGTATGCAATACCTGCTGAAAACTCTTAATGTGGACAAAATTCCCAAGATTTCAGGTTTAGCAAAAGAATTTGATTTGACAAAGGGATATGCTGAATGGAACAATTCTGAGTGGGACCAGGAGTTTGCATCCAAATTCAGACCGAATTACTGGCGCACAAAAGATGTGTCCCTGGAGATATATGTTTTTAACAGAGGTTGTCCAATCCAAATTCGTTCAACTTGGAATAGAACACCAGTTATGATGGACCCTAATTTTGACCTAATTAAGAGGATAGTTAATTTGCTGGAATGCAAAACAGTAACAGACGCAGCCGGTAGCTGGTATGATATCTCTATTTTTAAAGCGCATATATAAAACCACCTGAGTTTCCTCACTAAACAGTAAGGAATTACCGAAAACTTTAATAATCTGTTTTCTCTACCATACTATACTGTCCTTACTCCGGTTTGGGCAGCTGTGGGTGGTGGTATTTACCTCCTTAAGTGGAACGCGATTTTCTTAATCGTCAGTGGCCAACCGCCATCCACGTTTTAATCTCTACAACTATGATAAACAAAACGCTCCAAGATAGACTTGATAACTCAGATACACGCAGTTTTACAAAATCGGACTGGAATATGCTTATTCCTTTTTACGCAACATACGATGCCGTAAAATACGGCGCCAGAAATGCATTCAAAAGCAGAGGAGAAGCAATAAAGTATTCTTTAGTGTGGGATGTAAGCGCCCTGCAAATGTACAGCCTTATGGGTGCATTAATTCTGAAAGGTTTAGGACTGATTGGCAGCTAAAATCTTAAATAAACCAAGTATTAAACAAAAATATGAAATTAACAAGTCCTGCTTTCGAGAATAATGGCAAAATACCGTCAAAATACACCTGTGACGGCGCAGGTATTTCTCCTCCGCTAAAGATTAGCGATGTTCCGGCAAATGCAAAGGCCCTTGTGTTAATTATGGAGGATCCGGACATTCCAGCATTTGTAAAAGAGAAATTCAAGATTGAGATGTGGGACCATTGGATTTTGTTTAACATACCCGTAGGAACAAAGGACATTCAAGAGGGTAAAAGCGTTGGAACACAGGGGAAAGGAACTTACCCTCACCTAAACTATGGCGGGCCTTGCCCTCCTGATAAAGAGCACAGATATTTCTTCAAATTGTATGCTTTGGATGTGAAATTAGACCTGCCAGAAGGCGCAACCAAAGCTCAAGTAGAGAAAGCAATGCAAGGTCATATCTTAGCTAAAACAGAGCTTGTTGGCAGATACGAAAGAATCCGATAATAATTTATAGTTCTGCATTTTCAGATTTTAGCATGAAAGACGCTAAAAGAAATGCTTTGCGGGCTCAAAGCGCGGATTTTCTACAGTCCGTAGTGAAAAAATCGCAGGAAAAGGAAGATCCTGCTACTCCGCAGTCTCCAATAGTCGATACAAAGAAGATTGAAGACATCACAAACATGCTCAAAGACAAATACTCAGAAAAGCCCAAAAGCAAAAACTACTGGGAAAAGAAGAAAGCTTAGCTGGAACTTTTAACTGGTTTTTCGAAAGTTCTGTCTATTATCTTTTCTATATCTTTTAACTCTGATTTAATCCCGCTTTCGTACATATTAAGTAAATTTTGGGAAAAACTCACG
>Ga0315293_10002347_pt1 | contig 18245 bp, 11 predicted proteins | sample YL17G13_20_MG_FD_203071 | JGI IMG/M metagenome (GOLD analysis project Ga0315293, IMG submission 203071) | Sediment microbial communities from Yellowstone Lake, YNP, Wyoming, USA - YL17G13_20 | ecosystem: Environmental > Aquatic > Freshwater > Lake > Sediment | place: USA: Wyoming | collected...
TGACAGTGGTCGAGACGCCGGCGTGGCTGCGGTCGTGGGCCGCTGCGACGGGCGCCGGCGACTCATTGACCATGCTCACGGTGCATGGATACACCGCCGGTCAACCCCCCTGCGGCGGTGGCCACGGCCTGGGCGAGGAACCGCCGCCGCCGTGGCGCGGCGCGCCCGCGCGGACCGTGTTTTTGCCGGTGCTCACTTAGTGAGAGGGGGTGCAGTGACGCGCGGTTGGAAACTGCTGGTCCTAGTTGCGGTGTGTTGCTTTCGTTTGTAGAAGGCAGCAAGGGCAGGGGCCTGGAGACGGAGCAAGCGGCGGGTCGGGGTCCGCGTCACACCGGCGAGGCGGCTGCGCCCCAATCGGCCCCGCGCCATGACACTTCCCGCCCCCTCCATCCGCCGCAACGTCGCCACGGCGGCGGCGCCCAAGAAAAAGGGGTTTGGCGCCGCAGCGCCGGCCGCCGCGAAATCGGCCGCGCCCAAGACCAAACAGAAGCAAAAGAGCATCAGAGCGCCATCAGGCCCCATTCCTCCGTCCCAACCACCGGCCGGCGGCGCGCGCGGCGATGCCCGCTACGGCGACGCGACCCCGACGCCGTCAGCCGACGCCGCGCTCGCCGCCCTGGCCGACGCCGACTTTGACGCCAAGCTGGCGGCGCTAGCGGCCAAGTCGAAAAGGTTGGAAGCGGAGCGGAAGTTGCCAGTCACGATTTTGGAGGGCGTCCCCGACTACGACCGCCCCCCGACCCTGGCCGCCGCCCTGCGCGGCGAGACATCGGGCGCCATCGCGGACGCCAAGAAGGATGGCGTCTCTGTGCGCGCGGGCGTGGGCGCGGCCGCGGGCGCGCTCGCGCTGGCCGCCATTTTTCTCTTTACGTCAGGCGGGGGCGGCGGAGGGGGTCCCGCGCCCTCGCGCGCGCCATCCGTCAGGCTGTTGAGCGAGGCCGAGAAAGTGGAAGTGGCGGGCCAACTAGACGCGTACAAAGCTACCCTGGCGACCACCCCCGGCGACGCAGCCGCGCTGCGCGGCGCGGCGTCGGCCGCGGCCGCCCTCGGCAAGCCCAAGGACGCGATTGCCTACCTGGAGACGGCGACCAAGGCCGCGCCGTCCGACGCGGAATCGTGGGCCGAGCTGGGCGCGGCCAAGCTGTCTGCGGGCGACGCCAAAGGGGCGGTCGCCGCGCTCGAGCGCGCCACAGCCGAGTCGCCCGTGTCGCCGCCCCCTCTGGCTCTGGCCGCCACACTGGCCAACGCGCGCGTCGCGTCGGGCAACCCGGGCCTCGCCGCGGCCGAGCTGGGCGCGTCGCGCGACGCGGCGGCCAAAGCGGGGGGGGGCGACGCCGCCGCCGCCTCCTACGACCTGGGCCTGCTCCAGGCGCGCGTCTTTGCCGAGTGGCCCCGGCACGCCCCCGACGCTGACGCGGTGTACGGGAGCCTGACGGCAGAGCGGCCGACCGATTTCCGCGCGTGGCTCGCGCGCGGCGCCCTGGCCCGCGGCAACGGCCGCCCCGCGGACGCGGCGCGCTACTTTTTGCAGGCGCGATATCTGGCGGCGGACGAGGGGGAGCGGGCGACGGTCGACGCGGTGGCGGGGGCGCAGCAGCAGTGAAGAGCGCGAGAGGGGGTCGGCCCTGTCACACTGCCCCGCCTCCCACCCCCGCTCCCGCTCCGCCACTCACTGCCATGTTCCGCGTCGCCGCAGCGGCCGCCGCGCGGGCCGCCAAATCGTCCAGCGCGGGGCAGCGGCTGGCCGGTGCGCGAATGGGGGCGATCCCCGGGGCCGCCGCGGCCGCGGCCGCCAGGTTCAATGGCCCACGCAATCCACCACCCATCCCCACAGCAGCTGGTTGCGCGGCATCGATCGCCACCGCCGCCACGCGCGGCGGCGCCGGCGCCGGGTCGGGCGTCGGCCGCGTGGCCGCCGCGGCGGCAGCCATCTGCGCGGCGGCGGCGGCCAGCATTGGTAAGAGACGGCGAGGGGGGCGGGGCCGCGGACGGGGATGGACGCGGGGCGAGCTCGTCAAGGCCCACCCCTCGGCCCGTCCCCAGCCCTGGCCCCCCCTGCCCACGCCGCCGCCCCCGCCGCGTCCGCTCCCGGCCCCGGCGAACGCTCCTTCATCATGGTCAAGCCGGACGGCGTCGCGCGTGGGCTGGTGGCGGACGTCGCGGCCAGGTTTGAGGCGCGCGGCTTCAAGCTCGTGGCGTGCCGCATGCTGCGCCCGACGGCCGCCCTGGCCGAGGCGCACTATGCGGAGCACAAGGGAAAGCCCTTTTTCCCGAAACTGGTGACGTTTCTGTCGTCGGGCCCCGTGTTGGGCATGGTGTGGGAAGGGCGGGGCGTGATCGCCACCTCGCGCGCCATGATCGGGGCCACGAATCCGGCAGCTGCCGCGACGGGGACCATCAGGGGCGAGCGGGCCATCGACACGGGGCGCAACGTCGTGCACGGCAGCGACAGCCAATCTGCCGCCGAGCGAGAGATTGCGCTCTGGTTCCCGCGGCAGGGCGACGTCGTCGACTGGGCGCGCCCCGGGGATGAATGGGTGCACGAGAAAGAGGCGGCTTGATGGAGGCAAGCGCGTGAAAAAACGACGAGAGACGCGCGACCTTGGCGGACAAAAAATGCTCACAACCGCCTCCCTTTCCCCTCTACCTCCCCCCCAACCGCAACGGGGGCCCGCCCGACGCCGCCGCGCCGAGGGGCGGCGGCACGTAGGGCGCGCACGTGCCGTCGGCCCGCCACGAGTGATCCGCGGGGATGGCGGGATTCGAGATATACGCACACACCGCCTCCCACGACACAAACATGCACCGCGTGTCAGGCTTGAGAGCGAGCGCCAGAGCGAGGCGGGGGTCGGGCGACGCCGCGGCGTCGGCCGGCGCGGGCGCCGCCGCGCGCGCCCACGGCGGGCGCAGGGGCGGGCCGCCGCCGCCGGCGGCCGCGCCGGACGCCAGCCGCCCAAGCGGCGGCTCGGGCGGGGTGGGGAGCACGGCGCCCAGGGGTGTGCCCGCGACCAGGCGCGCGAGCGGGCCAGCGCGGCGCGACGCGTCGCCCGCGGGGCCGCCCCCGTTTTTTGGCGAGTCGTCGATCGACGGGTCGTCGTCCGCGATGGACGGGGCGTTCAAGCGGCGGCGGGAGGGAGGCTGGGTCACGGCGGCGAGCGCCTGCGCGGCCTCGGCGTCGCCCGCCACGGCCGCGTCGGCGACCTCGTTCGCCGCCGCCCACGCCGCCTGCACCTCGTCCGCCCGCTCTGCCGCCGCGGCATCTGCCGCGTCCTCGGCCGCGCCGTCGACGTCGTCGGCCAGGACGGCCTCCGCGGCGGCGGCGGTGAAGCCGCCGGCGTCGGCGCGCGGCGCCGCCGCGCGCACCACGGGCACGCCCCGCGCCGCGTCGGGCGCGGCCACCAGGAACCCGGGCGGCACCGGGCGGCCGGCAATCGTCGCCGCGGCCAACGATGCGTCGCGCAGGGCGGCCTGGCGCGGCGCGTCGACGTCGTTCGCCAGGGGGGGCACGAGCGCGGCCGTCGAGAACCCGCCGCCGGCGGGCGGGGCAGAGGCGGAGATCGCGGCAGCCATGGCCGGCCCCGAGGGCCGCGCGTCGGCCGCGGCGGCGGCGGCAGGGTCGGCCAGGACGCCGGTGGAGGGGAAGACTTCCACCTGCACGCTCGCGCCCGCGCCAGGGGCCCCGCCGCACCCGCCCAGCGCCGCCAGCGCGGACACATTTGACAGGACGCGGTTGCCCACGATGGACACGCCGGCGTGCGCGGCGCCCGCGTCGCCCGCGGCGCCCCGGGGGGGGGGTGGGGGCCCCCCCCCCCCCCCCCCAACCTTGAGCCCGTTGACGCTGCGCACGCCCTGCAGCCCGTCCAACGACGCCAGCGTGGGATTGTTGGCGATGTGCAGCTTGCCGCCGACGGCGGCCAACGAGGCGAGGCCGGCCAGCGAGACGAGGCGCGTGTTGTTCGCGACGCTCACGCCGCGCCCGCCCCCGCCCGCGCCGGCGCCGCCGTCGCCGACGGCCGTGAGCCCCACCAACCCATCCAGGTCGCGCAGGCGGTGGTTGGCGGCCAGGACGAGGCCGCCGCCGACGCGGGCCAGGGAGGCGAGGCCCGACAGAGAGGTCAGATTGAAGTTGTTGACCAGGAGGGCCGCCCCGCCCACCTGTGTCACCGCGGAAAGAGGCGCCATCGTCGGCAGCGCGGTCGACACCAGAAACAGGGAGCCGGTGACCGCCCCGACGCCCGCGAGCGACGGCGCGGCGGCGACCTGCCGCCCGCCGAGCAGTTGCACCCCGTCGCCGCCCACAGACTTCAGGGACGGTAGAGCATCCAGCGCTTTGACGCGGGCGCCGTCGGCGACGTCGAAAAAGAGGCCACCCACGGACTCCAGCTTCGACAGACCCAGGAGCCTCAACACGGCCCCCACGTCGGGCGAGTCGGTCGTCCGCCCAAACCCGCCCACCGAGACGACGAGCGAGGCCCGCAGCACGGCGCACTCTTTGCCAAAGATGAGGCCGTCGCAGTCTTCCTCGGGGATAGGGTCGGGGAAGCCTTCAAAGCCGAGGGAGCACTGCGCGTTGGCCAGGGAGCCGGACGTGCCCGTGACGAGGACGGTGAGGAATTGGCCCTCCACGCCGCAGGAGCCGTCGGGGTTGACGTTGTAGAGGGTGGAGGGGGCGGCGGCGGCCGCGCCGCGCGCGGCCGGCAGCTGCGGCAGGCCCGCCAGCGGCCCCGACCTCAGCGCCGCCGCCGCGTCCTGCAGGGGGGCGGCCAAGCCGGTGGGCGGCCAGGCCGGTTGGGCGGCTGCGGCGGCGGCGAGCAGGAAGAGGGAGAGGAGCTGGGGAGCGCATGGGGAGGGTGGGTGGGTGGCGTCGGGGGAGCGCCGTTTGCACGCGGCCGCGCGTCGAAGTCAAGCGCGAGCACACACGAGATTGTGGGGGGACTGACGCGCGCCCTCGACTGCCCCACCGCCCGCGGCGCGCCGCATGCGATGGCGCGCGCGCGCCGCGCCGCTTCCAGCCCTCGCTCCCGCACCCGCATTGTCGACGCTCGCGCCCGTGTCCCGCGGCGGCGGGCGGCGGGGTTTGGGGGAGAAGGGAGAGGGCGGGCGAGGGCCCCACTGCCAGGAGAGTGGGGGGTGTGTGCCGCGCGCTCAGGGGAGAGGGCTTGCCGCGGCACTGCGGCGGCTCCCGCCCCGCCCGCGGCGCGCCCGCGGCCGCTTCACACGAGCGACCCTCGCGACGGCACGAGCCGCAACCCCCACCTCAAAAACAGCGCCCCACCTCCTCCCTCCCTCAGTAGCTCGCCTGCACCGCCTTGACGCGCGCGAGCGCGTCCTTGAACGCCTCTGCAAACTCGGCGTCGTCGTCCGCCGCGGGCGCGGCTTTGGCGCGCTCGGAGAGAAGGAGCATGCACGACGTCGGCCGTTTCGTCAGCCCCGCGGCGCCGAGCTCGTCCTTGGACGCGACGAAGACGTACGGCACGCCCTTAGCCTCGCAGAAGACCGGGAGGTGGGAAATCACGTCGAGAGGAGAGACGTCACCCGCGAGCACGCAAACCCCTTGCGCCCCTTTCCGTAAAGCTTTCACGACTTCCTTGACGCCGCGCTTGGTCTGCTTGCGCTTGGACGCCTTCTTGGCCAGCTTGAGCACCTTTTTCGACAGCTTGTCGTCGGCGAGGGGCGACGCGATGGGGAGCAGCGCGCCGACGCGCGGCGCGCGGGCCGGGGTGTCCGGGGAGGCCGGCGCGGCGGCGGCGTCGCCCTTCTTGGCTTTTTTGGTGGCCTTGTCCTTGCCCATGGTGGGAGGAGTGAGGGTGAAGGCGCGGGGAGGCGCTCGGGGCGGGCCGCGCGGCGGCCGGCGGCGGCGGCGGGCAGCGAGGCTAGGGGTCGAGGGAGGTGGTGCGCCTCCGGAACGGCAGCCACGGGTGCCGCGGCGCTGCTAGTGAGGCGCGGGGGGGCGACGGCAGCCTGGGCGGTGTGGGGCGGGCGGCGCGGCGCACCGGCATTCACTCCCCCCTCTGCGCCCCGCGCCGGGCGGCCGCCCCGCCTCCGCGCGTGCCGCCGCGGTCGCCGCTTACCCGCGCGTCTCTAGGGCCGGCGCCGAGCCCCCCCCCTCCCACCATGCCGCGCGGTGGCGCGCCACGCGCCGCCCCCGGCCTCCCCCTCGTCCCCGCATTTGAGGTCAACCACCTCATCGGCGTGGAAAAGTACCTGCGGTCGGCGGCGCTGCTGCTGCGGCAGGTGTGAAGAGGGAGGAGGGAGGGGCGGGGTGCGCGCGCGGGTGCCGTGCTTCCGCCGACGCCCCCCTCCCCTCCCAGGCCGACGCCTACCGCCTGGCGGGCGACGAGGTGCAATTGTACACCATGCTCATGCGGTTTGCCAGGTGAGAGGAAGGGAGCAAGGGCGAGTTCGGGCTGCCTCGGCGTCGCCGCCAACCCTTCCCCCCTCCTGTCCTCCAGCCTCCTCGTCGAGACCGTGCCCGCGCACGCGTCCTTTGACGCGCGCCACCCCCCCGCGGACTACAGGCGCCTGCGGGGCGTGCTGCGGGACGGGACGCTGCCGGAACTGGAGCGCCTCAAGGCATCGCTCGCGCTGCGCTCTGCGCTCGCCGCCGTGGCCGCGCCCTCGGACGAGCCCGCGCCGAGGCACGCGGGGGGCGGCACGCGGGCCGACTCGCTGGCTGACGTGGAGGGCGTGGACTGGGGGGCCGCGGCGGCGGCGGGGGCCGCAGCGGCGGCGACCGCGGCGGCCGCCGCGACAACCCCGCCGCCGCCACCTCCACCCGTCGCCCGCCTGCCCTCGTTCTCCACGGACGGCCTGCCCGCGCCGTCGGCCGAGTCGCGCGCGCGGCACTCGCTGCTGGGGCCGGCGAGCGGCGACGGCGGGGCGGTGGCTGTGCCGCCGCCGCCGCCACCGCCGCCGCGCGCGCCCGTCAACCTGATGGACGCCGACCTGGGCCGCCCGTCGGACGCGGCCCTGGCGGCCGCGGCCGCGCCCCGGCCGGAGCTCGCCCTCGGGCCGCAACCGCTCCCCGTCGGGCACCTGCCGCCGCCGACGGCGCCGCCGGTCCCCGGCGCCTCCTGCACGCACACGGCGGCCGTGGCCCCGTACCCCGCCCTCGACCCCGCCCCCCCCGCGCTGGGCGCGGCGCCGCCCGGCGCCGCGCCGCGCTCGCGCGGCGGCCTGCGCGAGGTCCACCTCTCCGCCTCCCTCCTCGACGATTTTCTGCGCTACGCGGCATCCAACACGCGGGCCAACGTGGAGACGTGCGGCATCCTGGCGGGCGTCTTGGGGGACGGCGCGGCGGGGGGCACGTTTACGATCACCACCCTGATCCTCCCCCACCAAACCGGCACCTCCGACACCGTCACCACCCTGGCCGAAGAGGACGTCTTCGCCGTGCAGGACGCGCGCGGGCTGTACCCGCTGGGGTGGGTGCACACCCACCCCTCGCAGGCCTGCTTCCTGTCCTCGGTCGACGTCCACACCCAGTGCGGCTACCAAACCATGCTGGATGAAGCCCTGGCCGTCGTGTGCGCGCCCCGCGACGCGGGGCGGCGGTGCGGCGTGTTCCGGCTCTCGACGCCGGGCGGCCTCAAACTGGTGCAGCGCTGCGACGCGCGCGGGTTTCACCCGCACCCGCCCACGGCGACGGGGCAGGCCCTGTACGAACTGTGCGGGCATGTGTACCTGAACGGGAGGTTGAGGCACGACGTGGTGGACTTGCGGAGGCAGGAGGGCGGCGGCTAGGTTCGTGGCGCGCGCGGGTTGGGCGCGCCGGTCGGTGGCGCCCTCCGTTGGCTCTTATTCACAATGTGTGGGTCCGTGTGACGGTGGGGCTCGGTCGCGCCCGCGGCCGCGAGGGCGCCAAGGGCGCGAACCGGTGGCTGGAGGCCGCGGGTGGCCGAACGTGGCGACTCCGCGCGCCGCAACGGCCGCCACACCAACGGCCCCTCGCCCGCCTCGCCCGCCCTTGCCAGGGCGCGGCCTGCACCTTCCCTCACCACCCCGCGGCGCCCCGCCGCCGCACGAGCCATGGCGACCGCGACCGCACGGCGCGCCGGCACACGGCCGCCTACGCGAGGGGCCGGCCCTCGCCGCTTGGCTCGCGCGGTGCACGTTGCGATGTGCGTCGCGCAGCCGGCCGCATGCGGCGCCGGAGGCGACGCCGCGTCGCGCGCCACGCGCGCGCCGCGGCACCACCCGCTACGCCTCCCTGCCGCCGCCCCGCCATCCTCCCCGCAATCGCTGCTCGCCAAATGCGCTCCACTGATGGTGGCCGCGGCGGCGGCGGCGGTCATGACCCCCGGCGCCGCGCTCGCCGCCGAGGGCGCGCTCCCCGCGCCCGCCCTGGACGCCCTCGTCGCCTGGCTGGAAGCCGTGGAAGCGGCCGGGCCCGCTGGCGGCGCGCTCTTTTGCGCGACGGTGGCGCTCGCGGAACTCGTCCCCCTCCTCCCGACGACGCCGCTCGCGCTCGCCGCCGGCCTCCTCTTCGGCGCCCCCAAAGGCGCCGCCCTCGTCCTCGCGGGCAACCTTCTCGCCGCCTCCGGCGCGTTTGTCATCGCGCGCGGCGTGGGCGCCCGCTTTGCGGCCCGCGTCGTGTCGGCAGAAGGCGGCGGCGACGGCGCGGCGTCGGTCAACCCCCTCGCCGCCCGCTTCGCCGCCGTCACGGCCGCGGTCGAAGCCGGCACCCCCGCCCAACAATTTGCGGCCGTGTTTGCGCTGCGCGCCACGCCGGTCGTCCCCTTCTCTGCCAGCAATTATGTGCTGGGCCTCTCGCCCATCCCGTTTGCCATTTACCTCCCCGCCACCGCGGCCGGCGGCGCGGTGTGGGCGGGCGTGTACGCGTCCATCGGGGCGGCGTCGCGCGCGCTGCTGGCGCGCGGGACGGCGCTCGACGTGTTGGTCGCCGACCTCATCGCGCAAGCCGGCGCCCTCGCCGACGACGCCGCCGCCGGCCTGGCCGTCGCGGGCGGCGCGGTGGCCCTGGGCTGGCTCGCGGTGCGCGCGTCGCGCGCGCGGGCGGCGGCGGAAGGGGCGGCGCCCGAGAGCGGCGGGCCCGACGCGTGACGAGAGAGAGAGGGCGAGCGAGGGGCGAGCCACCGCACTGAGCGCACTGCACTCCGCCGGGGGAGGCGGCAAAAACACGGGGCGCGCCGCGCGTGCAACGGGCGCGCCGGAAGAAGGGCAGAGAGGGAGCAGACAGCCAACACGGAAAACCCAGGCGCACCCCTCCCTCTCCTCCCATCACAGCCTCCCGCGGTTGCGCACGTCCGCGCCCAGGCGTGCGTCCCGGTCGGCTTCATACTCGGCCATTTCCGCGCGCTTGAGAAACTCGAGCCGCGCGACGTGCGCCGACCCCGACTTTTTGTAATCCTCCAACTCCGCGTCCACCCCCTTGCGCGCCGCTTTGAAGCCATCCCAGTCGGCGCGCGTCTTGTCCACCGCGGACACCTTGCGCGCGGCGTCCAGGGAGGCGAGAACGGCGTCCAGGCCGGCGGCCTTGGCCGCCGCGGCCGCAGCAGCCGCAGCCTTGGCCGCGTCCGCCTCGCCCACGACGCGCGTGACCGCCACATCTTTGCCAGCAAAGCGGCGCGTCTCGGTCACGGCGACGCGGCCGTGGTCGCGCGCGGGCGCGGCGGCAGACACGGCGCCGGCGAGCGCGGCTTCCGCGGCGGCCAGCGCGTCGGCTGTGATAGTGGCAGGGGCGACAGGGCGCGGTGCAGAGATCGCGCCGGTCATCGCCCGGGGCGCCCCGAGGCCCAGACTCTCGACGAGCGCGGCCGCCGCCGCGCGCGACGCGGGCAGCGCCGCCGGCCGCCGGTCGGCCGGCCCCAGCGGCACCGCCAGCGACGCGATCGACACGGCCTTGATGGGTGGGGCAGAAGGGCCGGGCGCCGGGGGCGCGACCGGCCCCCCACCTTGAAGCGACGCAAACGCGGCGTCGACGCGCGCCCGCTTGGCCGCCCGCCGCCCCACCGTGGCGCCATCATCGTCGGATGAGGGACCGGCTTCGGGCTCGGGCTCGGGTTCGGCCGACGCGCGAGCGCCGCGCGTCGCACGGCCGCCCGCGATGCCGCCCGCCGCGCGCACGGCGGCCACGTCCTCTTTTTCGCCGGTCGCGTCGGCCAGCGGGTTGTAGTCGGCGTCCTCGTCGTCAGAGGACGGCAGGTCGCGGCCGCGGATGAGGTCGGCCATATCGAGAGAAGCGGTCGCCGCGGGGCGAGCGCTCGCGGGAGGGAGAGAGGATTGGACGGCCACGCGCCGCCGGGGGGCGGCGGGCCGCCGGAGGGAGATTGTGGGGCAGTCACAGAACCGCGAGCCGACGCCGCCTCACCCCTCTCACTTCTCCTCCTTTGGCGGCAGCCCCGCCTCGGCCGCGCCCAGCGCGGCCAGCACGGCGTCCGCGGTGGCGGCGTCCAGGCGGGCGCGGGCGCCGGAAGACTTATAGAACGCGCCCAAATCCCTCAACGCGGCCGACACGGCTTCGTGGCTCGCCGTGCCGCCCACGGCGACACCACCAGTGCCCCAGCGCGCGGTCCAGTCGCGCACAAGGTCCTTGGCGGGCTCCGCCTTGCGCCGGACCTGAGGGAAGGGGGGGAGGGGGGGACACCGCGTCGGCGCGGCGTTCCCCGCCGACGCCGCCCGACGCGCGCACGGCCGCCCCCACACCCCCGCCTCGTCGTTCGCACCTCAAACTCGCCCGCATCCGACCGGTCGGCCGCGACGGACGCGCGCAGGGCTTTGATGAGGCGGCGCGTCGTGTCTGCATACCCTTTGGGCAGCGCCGGCGCCGCCAGCCGCGGCACAAAGTCCAAGGCGGGGAACGGTTGAAGTGCCGCGTCCGCTGTGGCCGGCAGCGGGCGCAAGGCCGTCGCCAGCGCGAGCGCGGCGGCGGCGAGCGCGGCGCGGCGCGGAATGTGGGGGGCGGCGGCCGGCGCGGCCGCCTGAACGGGGACGGGGCGATGCTGGGGTCGCGCCCGCGCCATCGGGGCCGGCGCCGGACGGCGAGAGAGTGCGGCGCCGACGCCGCGCGCGGCCAAAACCACCGCCCACACCCCCGATGCGGCCTCCAGCCCCCTCCGCGCCCGCACGCGGCCCCATGGCCGCGCCGCGCTTGACCGCGCGGCGCCACACCCCCGCTAGGCCGGCCAGGTGCCCCCCACCGCCGCGCGCGGCCGCGTGGGCGCCGGCCGTCGCCGCCGACACCCCGTTTGCCGCCGCCGCGTCGGGCGAGTGGGATGGCATGCTGGTCACGTACGATGCAAAAGGGGAAGCCCAGGAACTGCCGCCGTCTGTCGTGCCGGCCGCCTTTCGCGAGTGGGAGGTCTCCGTGCGCGACTGGCAGACGCAGTGCTCCACCGTGGTGGACGGGAGCGGCGTACTGCGGTACCGGCTGCGGCGCCTGGTGAGGGAGGAGAGTGAGAAGAGGGGTAGAGCGGCTTCCCCGCAGCGACGCCGCGCCCGACCCGCCCACCCTCTCCCCTCTCTGCAGCTCCCTTCCGTCGGCTGCGAAGCCGACGCGACCGCGTTCGTCGACGCGGAGGTGGCCGGCCTCGGCGGGGCGGGCGACCCGCCGGCGACCGCCGACGGCTCGTTTGTGCTCGCGCCGCCCGCGCTGGCCCCCGGCGCCGCCGTCGAACACTGCCTGGCGACCGCGCCCGGGCGCCGGGTGCGGCTGCGCATTGTGGTGGGCGGGGCGGGGAGTCGGGAGAGCCCCTTCTTTGCCGCGCGCACCGAGCTCCACCGCGAAACGTTCGACTCTCCGTTCCGCGGCGGGGAGACGCTCGCGGGGTGCGGCGGGTCGGTGCCCCAGTTTGCGGGGGCGGCGGCGCTGGAAGGAGCGGCGCTGGATGGTGGCGGGTGGGTGGTGGCGGACGAGAAGGCGTGGGCGGCGACCGCCGCCGGCCTCGCCCGCGCCGAGCCGTCGCCCGACCCCGCGTCCGGCTCCGACCCCGGCCGCCTGCTCCTGCCGGATGCCTGGGTCGCGGTGCGGCCCGGGGAGGGCGGGCGAGTGACGGTGGAAGGCGGGGTGGCGGCGCGCGCGGGCGAGCGCCGCGTCGCCGCGGCCACCTTTGCCCCCGGCGGCGCGCTCGAGGCCGTGCGCCTCGCGACCGAGACCCGACCCGCGTGAAACACAGAGAGCGCGCTCTGCGGGCGCGCCCGCCGCCTCACACGCCCCCGCCCCGGTCGCGCCCCTTTGCGCGCGCGGCCGCGCGCCGCGACGCCACGCGGCGGCAGGGGAGCGTGACGAGGGTCACCCCCACCACCCCCGCCAGCGCGTACAGAAACACGGCCCGCCGGTAGAGGACGCCGAGGCCGCGAAGGAAGAGGAGTTGACCGCCCCACGCGTCGCCGACGTCGGACGCGCCGGCGTACCCGCCAAACGCGGCCGCCGCAAACTGCACGCACGCGCCCGTGGCCAGCAGCACCAGGCCCGCGTTGAAGAGCAACGACGAGGCGTGCGTGGCGCCGGCGCGCATGGGGTGCGCGCGCGCGCAGCCGACGCCGAGGCCGACGGACGCGGCGCCTTTGACCGTCGCGGCGACGAGGTAGAAGCACACACCCCCAAACGCCGCCGTCCCCAGCAGCGGCGCCGCGCCGTCGAGCGCGGTCAGCGCCTCGTTGAGCACCGGCGACACGGGCGGCCGGGGAAAGACGGCGAGGGCGAGATGGGCGGCAAGCGCGGCGGTGAGCGCGGCGGCCACGACGCCGCGCGCGAGGCCCAGCCACGCGGCCGCCACCGTCGCCGCCCACGCGGCCGCCGCGTTTTCGCCGCGCGGGTGCACGGCTTCCAGCGCGTCGGCGTCGTCCTCCAGGAGGGCGACCTCGCGCTGGAGTTTGGCGCGCGCGGCCGCGAGCGCGCGCGCGCCGCCGCCCGCGCGCGCCTCCGCGCGCAGACGCTGTCCAGCCGCGAGGACCGCCCCCGCGCGCGCGCCGAGCGCGGACGCGCGCTTGGCGTACTCGGCTCGGCCGATGGTGGCGCGAGAGCGGGAGGCGAAGGCCGAGATGGCGTCGGCGGGGAGGAGGACGAGGCCCGCGCCGCCAAAGAGGGCGAAGAGGGCCCACCCGGCCGTCGCCAGAAAGGCCATGGCGTAGGTTGGCAGTGTGACGCGCACCGACCAGACGGACGCGGGCAGGCGGCCGCCGACGGCGTCGCAGAGGCGGCCCCGAAACGCGGGCGGCGCGAGCGCAGTCCCGCCCGGCGCGAGCGCCGCCACCGCGACGCACGCGTCGAACGAGCCTGGCGCCACCACGGTCGCCACCGACACAAAGCCGGACGCGAGCACGGTGACGGGGAGGTCGGCGACGCCGCCAAACGCGTACGCGAGGCCGAGCGCGGCGCCCGCGACGCCCGCGGTCGCCGCCGCCCACGCGAGCCCGGACAGCAGCCGTTTGGAGGGCGGGTCGTCAGAATCGCCCAGGTAGTAGAAGTAGGCGACCGGGATGATGAGCAGCACAAACGCGGCGGTGGCGGCCGCAGTGGCTTGCCACAGGGCTTTTGCGGGGATAGTGTGCGCGCACAGCGACGCCGCCAGCTCCGGCCCGCACGCTTTCCGGGATGCCACGTCCAGCGGCAGCAGGAGCACGGTCCAGGACGCGAGCGTGAACGCGGCGGCCGCGACGCCGCGGGGAAGCCACGCGGAGCGCGCGTCGTCAGGGTGGCTGTACACGAGCACCGTGCGCAGCGCCGACGCGGCGGCTAGGGTCGCGCCGACGGCGGCGGCCACGATGAGGGCGGGGTTGAAGCCGGGGCCGGGCATTGGGGGCCGGGGGGGGGGGTTGACCGGCCGCGCGCGCGCGCGTTGACGGCGCGGCGGCGCCGCGCCCGGGGCGGGCGCGGCGGCCGGGGTGGGTCCCCTGGACGGACCGGCGCCCCGCGGCGCGGCTCCGGGAGGGGCGGCGGGGCGGGAGAGTGGGCGGCGGGAGGGGCGGCGAAAAGGCTGCAGACACCCCGGCCCCCTCCCTGGAGGAGGCCGTCACCCCTTGCAGACGACCTTTATGAGGGTCACCCCTTCCCCCCACCCCCACCCCCCCCGAGTTTGGCGACAAACGCGTCCACGTCGTACTGCTCCGCGCCTTGCGCCTCGTCCCACAGGTCGCCCAGGGACGCGAGGGCAGCCTTGAGCCCCGCGCCGCCGCCAGCGGCCGCGGCCGCGGCCGCGGCGGCGGCGTCGCCGGCGGGCTCGGAGGCCGACGACCCCGGGGCGCCGCCCCGGGCGCCCCCGCCCGCCGCCAGCGAGTCGAGCAGGCGGGAGGCGTCCATGGAGGTGAGAGACACGTTGTCCGCGTTGACGACCGCGCCCGCGACGTCCACTTTGAACCGCTGCAGGCTCATCACCCGCTCCTCGAGCGTGCCCCGGGTGAGCAGCCGGTACACGGTGACGGGGCGGGTCTGGCCGAGCCTGTGCGCGCGGTCCATGGCTTGGAGGTCCTTCATCGGGTTCCAGTCGTGCTCCACGAAGATGACGGTGTCGGCCGCGGTCAGGTTGAGCCCCAAACCCCCGACGTGGGTGGTGAGCAGGAGGACGGGGACGGTGGGGTCGGCCTCGAAAGCCGCCGCTACGCCGAAGCGGTCGGCCGCGGGCACGCCGCCGTCCAGGCGCAGAAAGGGGACGCCAGAGGGGCGCAGGACGGATGATTCGACAAGGTCCAGGGTGGCGCGCAGCTGGGCAAAGATGAGGGCGCGGTGGCCGCCCGAGCCGGCGTCGGGTCCGTCGCCGCTCCCACCGCCCTCCCCGTCGCCCGCCTGGATGATGCCGCACCCCGCCAGCAGGTCGGTGAGGGCCGCCATCTTGGGCGCGTGGCGCGTGGGCTCTTTGGCGACCGCGGCGCGCACGGCGGCGGGGGTGGGCTTGACACCAAGGCTCGCCGCGGCGGCCGCCACCGCGTCCGCGCTCGGCCCCGACCCTTCGTCCAGCACCATGGCCGGGCTTGTGCACAGCTTGCGCGCGTAGGCGAGCGCGCGGAACGCGCCCGCCGCCGCGGCGCGCCCTGCGCTGCCGTCGCCCGCCGCCGCGAGCGCGGCCGCGGCGGCCGCGCCGCCGCCGCTCGCGGACGCTGCCGCCAGCAGCGCGTCCTGGAGAGGGGAAGGATCCACCACGACGTCGAGCACGGTCTTGGGGGGGAGCTCTGTCAGCACGGCGCCCTTTGTGCGGCGGAGGACAAACGGCATGACCTGCGCGTGCAGGTCCGCGACCGACAGCAACGCCTCGGCCGCCGCCGCCAGCTGCTTTTTGGACGTGCGCGCGGCGTCGAGCGCTTTGCCGTAGCGCGACGAGAACGCGCGCTCGGCCCCCAAGAAGCCGGGCATCAGCCAGTCGAAGAGGGCCCACATCTCGCGCACGTCGTTCTGGATGGGGGTGCCCGACAGGATGAGCCTGTGCTCGGCCACGACGCCGCGCGCGGCGGCGGCCAGGCGCGAGTGCGGGTTGCGGATGGCGTGCCCTTCATCGAGCACGGCGTAGCGCCAGCGCACGCCCGACACCCACGCCGCGTCCGCGCGCAGCGTGTCGTAGCTCATGACGACGATGGATGGAGGCGGGGAGGAGGCGGCTTTGGAGCCGGGTTTCGGCGACACCGCGCCCCTTAGCTTGGCGCGCACCGCGGGCAGCCCTTCATACCGCAGCACGGTCAACGCCGCCAGCGGGGCGTGCTTGCGCACTTCCGCCTCCCAGTGTCCCACCAGCGTCGTCGGGCAGACGACGAGTGACGGCTTGGCGGGCGCGCCCGTGGCGGCCGCGTCGGCGGCGGCGGCGGCGATCGCCGCGCCGGTCTGCAGCGTCTTGCCTAGCCCCATGTCATCCGCCAGCACGCCGTGCAGGCCCAGGGTGCGCAGGAAGGCGAGCCAGGAGACGCCGTCTCGCTGGTAGGGGCGCAGCGCGGCGGCGAGCGCGGGGGGGAGCGGCGCGGGGGGGGCCGCGCGGCCGTCGACGAGGCCGGCCAGTAAGGGCGCGTCCGCGCGCCACGCGGCCGCCTGGTCGGCGTCGGCCCAAGGTGGAGGATCGGCATGCCCGGCGGCGAGGGGGAGGAGGGCGACGGTGGAGGCCAGAGCGGCCGCGGCGGCCGCGCGCACGGCGGGGAGCGGGTCGGCCGCCGCCCGCATGAGCGGCACGGCCAGCAGGGCGGCCGCGGGGGCGAGGTCGGCGTTTCCCCGGACGACGAGGGCGGCCGCCAGGCGGACGCCGCCGGCGCGGGCGGCGTCGGGCGCGGCCGGGCGCAGCGCGGCCGCCGCCGCGCGGAGCAGCGGCGCGAGCGCGGCGCCGGGCGCGGCGGCCGCGAGCGCCGCGCCGGCCGCCGCCGCCGCCGTGCGCACGCCGGGCGCGGCGTCGCCGATGGCGGCCGCCACAGCGGCCGCGGCGCGCGCGGCAAAGCCGGCGCGCGCGGCCGCGGGCGCGAGCGCGCGCACGACGCAGAGCGCCGCGACGCGCCGCGCGGGGTCGCCCCCGCCTCCTCCCCCTTCCAGCGGCTCCAGCGCGGTCGCCTCCAGCAGCGGCAGCGCGGTCCATAGGTCGCCGCCGAAGCGGTCGGCGAAGGCGGCGAGCGCGGCCTCGCCGCCAAGGCGGGCAGGGGGGGGAGGGGCGGCCGGCGCCTCGTCCTCCGCGTCCGGCGAGGGACACGTCGAGGGATCGCTCGTCGCCATGCCCACGATGGCGGCCACCACTTTGCCGTTGGGGCAGGGGTCGCAGTCGGCGGCGAGGCCCGCAGCGTCGGCGAGCGCGGCCGCCGCGAGCACCCTCAACCGGGCGCGCGCCTCGCGCCGCAGGCACGCCATGAGCGGTTGGAGCACCGTGTTGAGCTTGGGGGGGAGGCCGCCCATGGCGATGGCGGCGGCGGCGAGCGCGCCGGAGCAGGCGGCGTGGTGGGCGGCCTCGGACGCGGCGGCCGCCGCGGCCGCCGCGGCCAGGTCGGCCGCCGCGCGCGCCGCGGCCGGCGGCGCGTCCGCGGGCGCAACGCCTTTGGGAGCCGACCGCGCGTAGTCGGCGCCGGCGGCGGCGGCGCGGGCGCGGGCGGGGCCGGCTTCGTCGTAGGGGGGGGGCGGGGCGGCGAGCGCGGCGAGGCACGCGGCGAGCGCGCGCGGCGGCGGCCGCCCCGCGCCCCCTTGTCCGTCCGCCAGCCGGCACCAGTACAGCAGGGCCGCGCCCGCCACCAGCCTCGACGTCGCCCGCGAGGAGAGGGTGCCGCCCTCGCACGCCGACGCGAGCGCGGCCGCGCCGCCGGCGTCGCCGCCGACCGCCGCGCCTAGCTCTCCCAGCGCGCCCGCCCCCGCCAGCGCCCCTTCAATGACCGCATCCGCCACCGCATCGTCGCCGTCGGCGTCGGGCGGCGGCGGGCGCCAGCCGCGCGCGGCGGCCGCGGCGGGGCGCGCGGCGCGCGGCGCGCCGCGCGGCGCTGGCGCAAAGAGCAGCCCGTCGGCCGGCTCCTCGCCCGCAGGGGTCGCGGCGAGGTCGAGCCAGGTTGAGGTTAGGTCTGGAGTGGCCGCGGCGGCCAAGGCGGAAGGCGGCGCGGCGGCTAGGAGCGCGCGCCAGGCCGCGCCCGCCGCTTCCGCCGCCCGCGCGTCGCCAGCCCCCCCCGACGCCACGCCCTGGAAGGCGGCCCGCAGCGCGGGCGCCAGTACATCCGCGTTGGCCAACCAGGCCCCAGCCCCGGGCGCGGCCGCGAGCGCGGCCAGGCAGCGGCACGCGGCAGCGCGCACGCGCGCCAGGGCGTGCCCCACCAGCGGCAGCAGCGCGCCCGCCGCGCCGCCGGGTGCCACTCCGGGGGGGAGGGGGCACCCGTGGGCGATGAGGGAGGCCAGGAGGTCGGTCAGGGGGGCGGCGGCGGGGGAGAGGTCGTCCAGGGAAGGGAGGGCCGCCCAAGCGGCGGCAGCGACCGCGCGCGCGTCCCCCGCCCGCGCCGCCAGCGCGCCTGCCACCGGCGCCAGAGCGCCGGCGGCCGCGCCGCGCACGTCTTCCGAGGCGGCGGGGTCGGCCAGGGAGGCGAGGGCGGGGGGGAGCGCGATGTCGAGCAGGGACGCGTTGTCGTCGTCGCTGCCGCCGCTCCCTGCACCCGTCGCCGCCACCCTGGCCGCCAGGATGTACTTGAGCCCAAGCAACCCGCCGTGCACCGCCTCCCAGGGCGCGCCGGGAGCGGCCGCCAGCGCGGCCGCCGCGCGCGCGCCCGCCGCCGCGACGCCCGGCGCGGCGCGCGCCAAGGCCGCGCCCAGCGCCTGCGCCGCCGCCTCGCGCACGGGCGCGGTGGCGGCGTCGCCC
>Ga0315293_10002351_pt1 | contig 18231 bp, 12 predicted proteins | sample YL17G13_20_MG_FD_203071 | JGI IMG/M metagenome (GOLD analysis project Ga0315293, IMG submission 203071) | Sediment microbial communities from Yellowstone Lake, YNP, Wyoming, USA - YL17G13_20 | ecosystem: Environmental > Aquatic > Freshwater > Lake > Sediment | place: USA: Wyoming | collected...
AAACCAGCTTGCTTTTACTATTGACTGGCACTCAAATCCCGCTAAACTAATTTTTTTCAAACATTAAGTTTATTTAGAGAAATGAGCTTCAAGGAGGTAACAGTTGCCTTACAACTGCGTTGTTCTGATTAAGCAAGTTCCTGACACCAAAAGGATTACAGGTCAGGTGATGAATGATGACGGCACGGTCAGGCGTTCTGCACTGCCGGCCATCTTCAATCCCGAAGACCTCAATGCGCTCGAGCTGGCTTTGCAGATTAAGGACAGATTCGGCGGCCATATCACAGTTATAACAATGGGACTGCCGGCGGCGAGCACAATTCTTCGCGATGCTCTGTTCCGTGGTGCTGATGAAGCAATTCTGATAACAGATGCCCGATGCGCAGGCAGTGATACCCTGGCAACCAGCTATATCCTGAGCTGTGCCGTCAAAAAAATCGATTACGACATCGTCCTTTGCGGCAGACAGGCTATTGACGGTGATACCGCACAGGTCGGTCCGCAGTTGGGTGAGAAACTCGGCATCCCACAAATTACCTACATCGAGGAGCTTACCGAGCTCGAAGACCGGATCATAACAGCCCGGCGAAATATCGGAAACGGCTGGCAGCAGGTCAGGACTAAACTGCCGGTCCTGCTGACCGTAACCGGCGAGGCAAATGAGCCGAGGGTCGCCGCTGCAAAAAAAGTAATGAAGTATAAGAAGGCGATGACGCCGATTGAAGTTGAAAAAGAAATCAGAAGCCAGAACTCAGAGCCCCGAACGTCAGTGAGGGGTACAGACCAAAAATCAGAGCCCCGAACGTTAGTGAGGGGTGCAGACCAGATTGAGCAGAAATGTAGTGAGTTGAGCAACAAGGGTTTGTTGATTAAGCAGTGGGATTTAGGCTTTATCGGGGCGGACTTGAGCTGGTGCGGCTTAAGCGGCTCGCCGACCAAGGTCCACCGTATTCAAAGCGTCGTCCTGACAACAAAAGAAAGCAAAACTATTGAGCCGAATGACGAAGGAATCCTGAATATGATACATGAATTGATTGAGGATAAAATTATATCGTGAAGCAAAAACTAAAAAAACGGTTAGCTGAGATTTTCAAAAAGAAGAAGGTTGATTTTGCTTACCTTTTCGGCTCTCAGGCAAAAGGCAGGACGGGGCCGTTAAGCGATATTGACATTGCGGTATATTTTGACGAAAAAGTCCCTTCTAATGAGCGTTTTGACACAAGGCTGGAATTGCTGGGCGAGCTGATGGATTTGTTCAAAACCAACGAGGTCGATTTAGTCGTTCTCAATGACGCACCGCCTCTTTTATCCGACAGAATTTTGAAAGATGGAATTCTTATCTTCTCTGAAAACGACAAAATACGACTTGATTATGAAGTAAAAACAACGCTCAAATATCTTGACTGGAAACCTTACTTAACCAAATATACGGAGGAAATTTTTGGACGGGATGTAGCCGATGGTAGATAAGGAAAAATTAGCCAAATACATTCAAGAATTAGAAGGATATCTAAGCCACCTCGATGAACTTCAGAAACATCCTATTGGTGAATTCATTTCTGACTGGAGAATCTTCAGTCTGGTTGACCGACAATTGCACCTAACTCTTGAGTCATTTTTGACCATCGGAGAAATGATTATCGCCGAGTTCGGCTTTGACAAGCCTGATACTTACGCTGATATTCCAAGAATTTTATTTGAGAATAAAGTTATCTCAAAACGCCTCAACGACCAATTAATTGATTTAGCACGCTTTAGAAACGTGCTGGTTCACGATTATTTGTCCCTCGACCACGAGAAAGTGTACCAGCATATACAAAAAGACCCCCAAATCATCAGAGAATTCATTAAAGAGGTCAAGAAATTTGTATCTATGAAATAATTTAACAAAACGCATCGAATTCAAAGTGTGGTTCTCACCACAAAGGAAAGCAAAAACATCGAGCCAACACAGGATGGAATCACAAATTTGATACATGAGTTGATTGAAGACAAGATAATAGCATAGATTGTTCGAGTTTTTATGGCAGATGTAAATAGAAAAGGTGAAGTTTGGGTTTTTGCCGAGCAGCATAACGGCCAATTAGAGGATACTCCGATTGAGCTTTTGGGTAAGGCCCGCCGGCTGGCTGATACGCTCGGCGTGAAATTGGGCGTGACCCTCTTAGGTAATGACGTTAAAGAGCTCGCAGCCAAACTGGTGCACTATGGGGCTGATAAGGTATATTTAGCTGAGCATCCGTTGCTGACAGCTTACCAGGCAAACAGCTTCGCGAAAGTAATGTCCGGTCTAATAAATAAACATAAGCCGCAGATTGTACTTTATGGAGCAACTGTCACTGGGCGGGATTTGGCGCCGCGAATTGCAAGTGCAATAAAGGCAGGCCTTACCGCCGACTGCACCGATTTGCAAATCGGCGACCACACGACCATAAAGGATGGGAAGCTCCACAAAAATTTATTATTTCAGATAAGGCCCGCATTCGGCGGAAACATAATCGCAACAATTATAAATCTCGAACGCTGGCCTCAAATGGCGACTGTCCGTGAAGGCGTAATGCCTATGCCGACTCCTGATGTTACACGCCGAGGCCAGATTATTACAGAAAGTGTTAAACTGACCGCACAAGATTTACCCCTCGAAATTCTTGCCGAGCATAAACGCCCTAATAAGGTCAACCTCAAAGCCGCAAGGATTATCGTTGCAGGCGGCGCAGGCGTGGGCAGCAAGGAGAATTTCAAACTTATCTGGGACCTGGCAAATTGCTTGGGTGCAGCCCTGGCAGGTTCCAGAGCGGCGGTTGACTTAGGTTTTATCGACAGTGACCATCAGGTCGGCCAGACCGGCATAACAGTGCGGCCTACCCTTTACATAGCAATCGGTGTCAGCGGCGCGATTCAGCACCAGGCCGGAATGTCCCAGAGTCAAAAAATTATTGCAATCAATAATGACCCGGACGCTCCGATATTTAACATCGCACACTACAAGATAGTCGGCGACCTGAACAGAGTTGTGCCCCTGATGATAAAGGCAATCAAAGAAAAACCAATTTAGCCACGAAGGCACAAAGTTACAAAACCTAAAATAAATATATTAAAATATTCGTGTCTTGGTGTCTTAGTGGCAAAAAGGAAATGAACTGTGGCAAATTTTTACAGAGATAACATCGATATACAATTTTTGCTGCGGCATATAGACGCAGGTAAATTAGCAGAAATTTGCGAGGAGAATTTTAAGTTCTCAGGCGATTTTGACTACGCCCCTGCTAACGCTGATGAAGCGGTGCAAAATTACGATATGGTTCTGGATTCGCTGGGCCAATTGAGCGCGGATTTTATTGCCCCGCGTGCTGAAAGTGTAGATAGAGAAGGTAATACCCTTAACGAAGATGGCTCGGTAACATACTCAAAGGGAATCCGCGAGTCTATTGAGAAACTTGCGCAGGCAGAGGTTATGGGCTTTACACTGCCCTATCGATTCGGCGGCTTGAATTTCCCAAATCTTATTTACACGATGGCCATCGAGATTGTCTCACGGGCCGATGCCTCGCTTATGAATATATTCGGCCTGCAGGGAATCGCCGAGACAATCAACGCCTTTGCATCGGAAGAAATAAAACAAAAATATCTATACGATTTTGCAGCCGGCAAATTAACGGGCGCAATGGTCCTCACCGAGCCGGACGCCGGCTCAGATTTGCAGGCAGTCAAACTGCGTGCATTTCAGGACCAGAATGGTCAGTGGTATTTGCACGGCGTAAAAAGATTTATAACCAACGGCTGCGGCGATGTGCTTCTGGTATTGGCCCGAAGCGAACCGGATAGGGCCGGCGGACTGGGATTGAGTCTATTTGTTTGCGACAGAGGTCCAACCGTTCACATCCGCCGGCTGGAAGATAAGCTCGGCATCCACGGCTCGCCAACCTGTGAAATCTTCTTTGATAATACCCCCTGCCGGCTTATCGGCGAACGCCAGCGCGGATTGGTAACTTACGTTATGAGTCTGATGAACGGTGCGCGCATCGGCATCGCGGCCCAATCGGTCGGTATTGCAGAAGCCGCGTTTCGCGTAGCCCGCGATTACGCCGCGACAAGACACCAGTTCGGCGTAGCGATTGAAAAGCTGCCGGCCGTTCGCGACATGCTGCTCGATACCAAAATTGCTATCGAAGCCGGTCGAGCGCTCCTGTATGAGACATCGCGAGTCGTAGATATAGACATCGGATTCACCAAACGGCTCGAACTAAACCCGCCCGAAGATAAAGACCAGGCCAGACAGCTTAAAGAAGATTCACGAAAATACAAAAGATATGCGGGAATGCTGACGCCGATGAGCAAGTACTATTGCTCTGAGATGTGCAACCGAGTCGCTTACGACTCTATTCAGGTCCTCGGCGGCAGCGGCTATATGCGGGACTATCCTGTTGAACGGCACGCCCGCGATGCGAGAATCACAACCATTTACGAAGGCACAAGCCAATTACAAATAGTCGCTGCAGTCCGCGGCGTATGCAGCAGCTCAGCAGAAAAATTCATAACTGAACTTGCCGAGCAAAGCTACGATGACCAGGTGAAAGATTTGCTTGAAAAACTCGCTAAAGGAACGGACCAGCTAAAAGAGGCAATCGCCTATGTAAAAGAGCAGGGCACAGAATATATGGACCTCTACGGCAGAGCGTTGGTCGATACAGCAATTGATTTGATTAATGGGTATCTGCTATGTGGCCAGGCCGGCACGATAGTAAATATGTCTGTTGCTGCTGCTCAAGATATCTCCGTCAATAATCAACAAATGATTCCTATTAAAGAGCGTAAGACGATGGTTGCCCGTAGATATATTACCAGAAATGCCCCAAAGATTACGGCTTTATGTGAGTTGATTCGCACCGGCGACAAATCAACATTTAGCGATTATGCAACCATAATTGGACCTGCGACTTCTGAGTAGAGGCAAACTATGTTAAGAGTTGTCATATTTGATTTCGACGGCGTAATAACGGATTCGGAAATCCTGCACTTTCGAGCCTTCAATCGCGTATTAGCTCGGTTCAGTGTCGAGATAACAATGAGGGATTATTACAAGACATATCTCGGCCTGACGGACGTGGATTGTTTCAATCTGCTTATCAGTGAAGGTCAGCTTAAAACCGCCGAAGATAAAATCGAAGACCTCTTAAAACAGAAAAACGAGGTATTCCAGGAACTGGCAAAAACCGAAGGCAGAATAATCGAAGGCGTGCACGATTTTCTAAAGATGCTCAACCAAAATAATATACCAATGGCGATATGTTCAGGGGCATTGCGCCCGGAAATAGAGCTGATACTTGAGGAAGCCAGGCTCCGACATTTCTTTGAGGTGATAATCTCTGCCGAACAGGTAAAAAAAGGCAAGCCCAGCCCGGATGGGTTTTTGCTGACGTTGCGCAAATTCAATAAGGGCCGTCAAACTCCCATAACAGGCGCTCAATGCGTGGTTATAGAGGATTCACACTGGGGCTTGCAGGCAGCTAAAGCAGCAGGAATGCACACCGTCGCCGTGACAAATTCTTACGACGCCCAGCAATTGGCTCTCGCAGAAAAAATAGTTGCCCGCCTTAGCGACCTGACGATGAACGATTTACAACAGCTCTGCACCTGATTAGTTTTAAGGTTCGGCTTATTGTCGCCTGCTATCTATTTATCTTCAATGTGCCGGGGCCTACAACTTTGGCTTTGATTTTGCCGGTTTTCAGGTTGTATTCGATTCCATCAACAAGTGTGCCGTTGAAATAGCAGGATTGGCCACCCGGAACACCTGGCGGGTCGCCCGTAACCTTCATTATAGACTGGACGTGGTCGTAGAATAGCTTGCCGCCTGCGAATTGGTTCTTTTCATCCTCGAAAGTAATTCCTCCTGAAGAGGTTACCGTTGAAAGTTCGGTCTGTCCGCCTTCGGCTGCCACAAGGTCGGCCTCTATATGATTGGCGGTGGCCACAATTTGCTCGCCATACTTGCCTTTAATTATGGGGATGTAATCAATGAGTAGTGTCCCTTGCGACCTGGCATCTGCAACCATCCGGTTCGAGGAGGCAAAATATTTTAACGTATCAAAATTCTGCACAAATACATAGCACGGGCGGCGCAAACTAAACCCGCCATCTGTCTGGCGGGTAAGCCCTCCCGTTCCGGCGACAGATTCTGTAACGCCGGAATTATCTATCTTTATTACTCCGGGCCCAATAGCCAAAAAGAGTTCCCTTTCGGCATCATAATCCACCCTTCGGCACTTTAGCTCGATACCGCCAAGCAGCTTCTTTCCCGACATCTTGACTGTTGCGAGCCGAGCCACCCCGCCCGTAGCGGTCAGATACTTAACCCCGGAAGTAACAGTAGAGGACTTATCATTTGCGTCCTTGGGCAAATTCACCGTAAGAACCGGCGCTGTGAGGACGTATCTCTCCTGGACATTCGGGTCTTCTCGCAGCATCGCACATACACAATCACCCTCGAAGATTACCTGGTTTTGTGCTGCCAAAAACTTGGCTTGTTTTCGAGCGTTCAATTGTGCCGGCAGCACATTTTTCTTATTTCCTACCCCATTAAAATCATCCACATAAAAAGTCAGCTCCACCGGGCCGGCGGCAACAATATCCGGCGGGCCCCCTGACCTGCCGGATTCATCTTTCGGCAAGTTCACGGTAAGCGTCGGTGCGGAAAGTGTGTAATCCCGCTGCTCGTTTGGGTCACCTTGCGGCATTACGCACAGGCAATCACCCTCAAAGATGACTTGATTCGAGGCCGGCAGAAACCTGGTCTGTTTCTGAGCGGTTATCTTTACCGGGACAGCCCTTGTCTTGCTCTCGGCACCTGTTGTATTACTTGTATAGAACGTAAGTATCGACGAACCATCGGCTACGGCGCTTTCGGTAGATGCATCGTAATCGATTCTTCGAGCAATAAAAATGGTCCGTCGCCGACCATCATCAATGTCCCTCAGAACACTATCACTAACAGAAGCCGGTTTCACATCGCCCTTATCAGAATTTTCTTGCGTTCCGAGAGAATCCATTGGCGCAACAATAATACCGCCGTCACAGGTTACTACAATATCTACAACCCGTTCAGGCAGCTTATTCGGCTCGACTGTCCTCACCTGCCTGCTTTCTTGCCCGCTGCCCCGTTTTGCGACTGTAGCCGCAGGTGCAGGTGAAAGCGATAAGGGGGGGGTCTGCATTCCAACATTATTTGGGTCGGCTGTTTTGGCCGCATCGGATTTCCCGGTTGAGGCCCTTGACCAGAAAATATTGTTAATGAAAAGTTTGTCCTCGGCAAAAATTAACTGCTCAGTGCTGTCAATAACAACGTTCTTGCTGCATACACATCTATAGTATTCGCCTGCTTTTTGCTGGTCCTGCTGCTGCTCAATCGCCTGTGATGTTGCTGCCTTCTTCGAATCAGCACGCTGGCCTTTTGGGGATGCAGCCGCGCTATTAACATCGCCTGACCTGTCGGATTTTATAATTGGACTCGAAGGTGAAACGGCCTGGGAGCTTTTAATATGCAACGTTTTCAAATCAACTATTCTAAGATACTCCAGCCGCTGCAACTGGTCGTTATAGATAACCTCCAGGCCGGTCCCTAACATTTGCACATCTTCAGAGACAAGTTTAACCGGCCCAGCCGTTGAAAATTGTGTCTTTTCGCCTAAAAAGGCAACATCGTCAAGATAAAGCATACTTTCTTTAATGGTGCCTGACTCTTCCGGCAAAATGTGCACAACTACATTTCCGGTAAATGTCGCATCCTTCGGAGTAGGTTTGCCGGCAGCGCTCTCAATCTCAACTTCGCCTTTGTCGGCCGTTACATAACAAGTAAAGGTAGGCTGAAAAATTTTCAAATATGGCTTTTCAATCTCCCACCGGTCTTTTTCCTCGTGCAGAAGCTCCTCAAACCCAAATTCTCTGTCAACTTCCTTGTCTTTATTGCGATGTAGAAACTTCGGCCTCTTAAGTGTGCGGACCCCAACATCGCCAATCTTGCCGATTTCGTCGTCAAACTTTCCGGCGTTGCTATCGCCAGTTCTATCAAGAATTCGTTCCCCGGCATCGACATCAAGCTGAGGTGTCTTGCTAATGTAGCTATAAAGCAAATATATTCCAAGCACGCCGCCGAATGACAGTGCTGCAATAAATAGTTTTCTCAACCCAAACTTCACAAAAACCTCATCTAACAACCACAATATAAAACTTTCTAAGAAAATGAGATTGCTTCGCTTCGCTCGCAATGACGATTGTCTGTCATTGCGAGGAGCCCCGATATTATCGGGGCGACGAAGCAATCCACCAAGACACTGAGGCGGCTCGCCAAATCATCAGAGAAAATTCGTTATCCGAAGACTTTTATTGTTACGACATCCTGCACATCTATTAGACCGACGGGCCTATTATCAGCATCAACTACCGGCAGCTCATCAATTCTATACTTATGAAAAATAGCAGTTGCCTGGGCAGCAAGAGCATCGGCCCTTATTTTCTTGCAATTCACCGTCATAACACTGCCGACCTTGCACTCAAACATCCGGGACCCTCGTTTTGCCATCAGCCGTCTTAAATCGCCATCGGTGATTATCCCTGCCAATCTGCCATCCTGGTCAACAATCATCACGGCCCCGTGACGTTTTATGGCTTTGGTTTTCCTGAGTATTTGTTTTATCGTGTCACCGACCCAGGCTATCGGCAGCTTCTCTCCCGGCTTGAACATCATTGACTGCTCGACGGTCATCAGCTTTGCACCGAGTGAGCCGCCGGGGTGAAATCGGACATAATCCTCAACGGTAAAATTACGGGCCTTCATAACGGTAAAGGCAAGGGAGTCGCCAACCGCCAGCATACAGGCGGTCGAAACGCTCGGAGCTATGCCGAGAGGACAGGCCTCGGATATCCTGCCCATACACAGGACCACGTCGCTATGTTTGCTCAGGGTCGAATCGCTGTCGCCGGTAATCGCTATCAATTGAATCCCCAGTTGCTTGACGAGGTTTATCAGCCGAATCACCTCGTCGGTTTCGCCGCCGTAGCTTAACACAATCACTATATCATTTTTGCGTAAGCGACCGAGGTCGCCATGCACAGCTTCGGCTGGATGTAGGAAATGACTCGGCGTGCCGGTCGATGCTAAAGTAGCGCTTATCTTTCGACCGATTATACCTGCTTTGCCGATGCCGCTGACTATGCACGAGCCGCTGCAATTGTAAATCAGCTCGGCTGCCCTGGCAAATGAGGCATCAACAATCGGCGAAATAGACCTTATCGCCTCGCCCTCTGCTTCGATTACCCTTCGTGCATAATCGAGGTCAAATTCCACTTACTGCCTCCCACTAAAAAATAACGGAAGTATGTAGTCAACGCACACTGAAAAATTTTCCAGCACACAGGTAATAGATTATAACACAGTCATTATGGAAAACAAGCAGTGAAAACCAGGCCAGACCAAATCCGAAATACTAAAGTAAATTCCTCGCGATTGCATAAGCAAAGGGGTCTGCCATTCCCGCAAAAAAAATTGGTAGGGTGTGCGGAGCACACCATTTTCCTACCGCACTTCAGGCAACCCATATTCCTCAAAAATCTGCCGCGTCAGATTCTCCGACAAGGAATGGTTGCCGCATTTTTCCATAAACGCAGTGTAAAGTTTGTCCCTCAACTCCTTCACGTATGATTCATATTCCTTTACTGCCTTTTTAATTGCTGTATTGCTTTCCGGAATCTTTATAACATGTTCATCTTTCTTTTTCGCATATACTATAAACTTGCCTTCTTCTTCACTGCCGAACTCCATCAGGTGCTTTCCTTCTTCATCGCAGATTTCCTGCTTGTCAAAAAATGCTCCTCCGAGTTTCAACGTCCCCGCCGGCACACCTATCTCTTTACACTCTATCCGACCCCACCCCTTCACGAACCCATCCGGAAACTTGATAGGCCCATTCTGCAAAACCTCATTCGCTATCTCTTCGCGCAATCTTTCAATATCCTGCTCCACCCGTTTCTTCTTCTTTGAACTCCTTAACCTCGGCAGCAAATGCCTCTCCTCCACAAGGTCGACAACCCCCTCCAAAATATTGTCAGCAAACTCCTCTGGTAATCCCAACGCCAAACTCACCATTTTCTCTAATTCTATTCGGTCTTTTCTTTTTGCCTCCCTCCCAATGTCTTTTATGGACCGCCGGTTCATTTCTTCAAACGCTTTACCCGCACGTTTCTTCACGTTGACCAAAAGCTTTTTCCGGGGAACAAGTATCCTTTCCCAATCTATCCCTTCGACTTTAAGCGCACCATCTCCAAGATTTACCCTGCCTGTCAGTTCTCTTTGAAGAAATACTACGGCACTGTTAAGATATACCCCGAGAGCATCAAGAACATACCCGTCGTCAGAAATTACTTCAAACAGGTTATGGTCAACTTGGGCTTTGCATGCATTCACTATACATCGCAAGCTCTCTCCGGTAACCATCGGCAAAAGCAATAAACCCGGCACTCTCTTCGGCAACTCATACCAGTTCCTTCTACCTTTTACGCTTTCCACCTCTGGCCAGAGCCTGCCGTCGCTGGTCTTCTGTGCCTCTCCCCACTTTATATACTTAAGCGCATTTGTCCCCTTCAATTCTGACTTGTCCTTATGGCAAAGAAACACAAACCACTTCAAATCTTTTCTTTTTAACTTTATTCCTGCGCACTCCTTCGGCGATTTAATCACCGGCTTCAAAAATTCCTTCTCAATCCCCCAGTGCTTTATCTGGTCGTCCGTCAAATAGAAAAACTCGTTTATGCCGGTCGTAATTCCCCTCCTCAATTTCGCGACCTTATCTAATGGCATAAGTTTATCCGTGCACTTTTCTAATATCTCAAAATAAATATTCGGCCCACGCAGATATTGCCCCCACTTCACCGTCTGTCCTGCACGCTCCACCTCATCCCTCAAATCTCCCTGCTGAATCATTCTTACGCGAGCATCCTCATCCTCATAAGAAATAATCTCTGGCTGGCTAACATACTCCGTCCGTATCGGCTCAAACTTCTTAAAACCATTCTTTATTCCCGCGTTCCATTTATCCCCCAATTCCTCTATCCGCTCGACAAAGGCACCCAGCGTATTCCACCTCGCCTGTGCATCCGTTAATGAATTCTGTGGGAATAGCTCCTTCAACACCCTTTTCAACTTCACAAACCGAACAAAATTATCCCTTCTTTCCTCTTTGTCATCACACCGCTCTAAGATAGTAAAAACCGTATTCACCGCTGACTGTTCAAACCACGGCTCGCACCTGCTTTCGCAAATCACAACAACCTTGAACTTCGAGAGGAAAAATCTTTGTAATTCATATCCGTATGCAACATCAAGCCAAGAATTGCTTGTTATAAATCCCATCCGCCCTCCGACCTTTAGATGCGCTGCCGCATGAAAGAATAAATACGCGTAAATATCCGCCTGCCCTGATAATCGCAGCTTATGTTCCGTCTTTACCCTGCTGTTGCCGACGTTATTGTTGAAAAGCACTGAATAATCTTTGCCCCAGCTCTCAAACAATACTTTCTCTAACTTTTTCTTGTACCCCTTCTCGACCTTCTCAATCAGTTCCTGCCTGATAAATGGGAAATTTCCCACCAGCGCATCAAACTTTGGAATTGCAACCTTCACTCGGTCTCCGGTCCTTACCGTTTTCTTTGGCGGAGGAAATTCAAACCCCGCTCCCGGAATAACCTCAAAGAAATCTTTTGATAGCACCCTCGGGAAATTCAGGTAGTCGTTCAAGTCCTGCCTGTAGAGATTTATCGTTGCAAGCTCTGCAGGAAACCCTGCAATATCAAATCCCCACACCTGATTAAGCAATTGATGGTGCGGCTTCCTTCTGCTGCCCAGATGCCGTAATCGGTCATAGCTGCGAATCAGAAATGTCCCCGTGCCGCAAGTCGGGTCCATCACGTAGTTATCTCCATCCCGCACACATAAAGTAACTATCAAATCAACCAGATTATCTGGCGTGAAATACTGCCCCAAGCTGTGCCTTGCGTCCTCCGGCACAAGCTTTTCAAAAACTGCTCCTATCACATCGAGAGGCATCAATTCAAAACTCCAGTGGGCAAGATTTTCCGCAAGTTCCACAATCGTCTGCGCCGTTTCCCACCCTAACTCTACCTCGTCTGTAATGTCCGCCTCAAATACTGCCTGATAATCAACCTCAAGCCCCAACTGAAAAAGTCGCCGCATTTTCGTCATTGCTGTTCTATAATTATCTCCGCGCAACTTCATTTTCGGTAAGTGCAGATTCTGCCTCCGCAGCGTAAGGTAAAACAGTATCTTGGCAATTATCTTATATGCAATCTGTTGAGCGAGGGTTTCCCGATAATCCTGGTCATATTTATTGACACCCTGTTTTTTGGCCCACGCCTCCAACCTCTTGTCAAAACTCTTGTCCCTCCTCGCTTTACCGATGTCGCCAAGCAATGTCCCAGCCATTTTCTCTGAAGCGTTCCCAACCAGCCCTACGAAGACGGTTTTGTCGGCTAATGGAAGATTGATTCTTTCGTTTTCGTACAACCTTCCTAAATCAAGTAACAATCGGCGACAAATATCTCTGAGCAGCTCGCACTTTACTTTGTCTCGCACGTCATCAACACTGGTTATCCGGTAATCCGGTCCCAGTTCCTGAACCTTGTCACTCTCATTTACCGTAATCCGTGTCTTCTCCGGCGTCCTCCATATAATCGCCGTCTGCATATTCCAGGTGACAAAATACTTGGCGACTAAAGTCTGTGCCTTCTGCACAGCATCCTTCAAAAGTTCGTTGTCGCGAGCATCCGTCTTAGGCGTTTTCAGTTCCCACCCACAAAACGGCATTTGGCACTCAATATCCAGCGTCACCAGAACATCAGGGAATTTAACCTGTTCCAATCCGTATAGACTTGAATCCTGCGTCGCATTCTCAAACGGCAGTCCCCCTTGAGTAATCCGCTCTTGTATCCACGAAATTACCTGACCCTGAAACTCTGGCTCGGTTGCTTTTGTTTTCGCCATTCTATCCTTTACCCATCTCTTTCCTCAAATCCAGTGCCCCACCTGTCCAACTGTGCAAATCAAAACTGCAATCGCTGCTTCCCAAGCATTCTACCCCCAAAATCCGACAAAGAAAACCCCCAAACCATTTATTTTCGCCCCGACCCGCCGAATATCGAGGTTCATCCGCCAATTCTTTTGGCGGATTCCTCAATTTTGATCTTTAATCTTTGATTTTTACAACTTTACCACGCTGCCCCGCTCGTTGTAACAGACAAGCTCGTGCTTCCCGCCGGTATATTCCGGCGAGGAATGAATAATCACTCGTTTATCGTTAAGCTGCTCTACTTGTGCGATTGCCGTCCTTTTTTCATTTTGCAGATAGTCGGCGACCCCCGATGATACAAATAGCTCAATGCGTTTTATCTGCTCTTTAGATGCCGATAAATTCAGCAGCCGAATGACCTCAATAGCCATTGACTCCTGGCTTTTGACAATACCAGTGCCTCCACAATTAGGACAGGCTGAATGGGTGCTGGATTGCAGCGAAGGCCGCATCCGCTGACGTGTCATTTCTATCACGCCGAACCTGCTCATCCCTAATATCCTCGTGCGAGCACGGTCGGTTTTAACAGCCAGGCGAAAAATCTTTTCCACTTCCTTACGATGTTTTGGATTACGCATATCAATAAAATCGCAAATTATCAATCCGCCCAGGTCGCGCAGTCTAAGCTGACGCGCAATCTCGCGTGCGGCTTCTACGTTACTTTCACAAGCGGTTTCTTCCGCACTTTTCTGTTTGCCGGACCGTCCGCTATTGACATCTATTGATACCAGCGCCTCAGTCTGCTCAATCACGATTGAGCCGCCGCTTTTAAGTTCCACCCTGCGAGATTGTATCTTGGCTATTTCCTCTTCAATTTTATATTTATGAAAAAGAGGAACCTTGCCATCATAATATGTTGCTGTCCGCCTAAATCGCGGTATTGCTATGGAAAAGAAATCTCTGATTCTACGCACGACAGATTCCGAGTCGCATATTATCTTGCTTATCCTGCTGTTAAAGATATCTCTCATCGTCCTGATAACCAGGTCCGATTCCTGATATAGTTCGCCGGGTGCTTTTTCACTTTCTATCCGTTTTTCGATAGCCCACCATAATCGCATCAGATACCTCAAGTCGTTTTGTATGTCCCTTTTTGAGCATCCCTGACCCGCTGTTCTGATAATGAATCCCTGCGACTTAGGCGGGTTGGCTTGCTCAAAAATCTGGCGAAGTCTTTTCCGCTCATCTTCATCTTCAATCTTGTGTGAAACACCATACTTGCGCATCCAGGGCATCATAATCAGATACTTGCCCGGCAAAGCGAGGTATGTGCTCAAAGTCGGCCCTTTGGTTTTCATACCTTCTTTTGTTACCTGGACAACAATTTCCTCTCCCTTGCGAAGGCAATTCTGAATGGGCGGCCTTTGCTCCACAGACCTGCGCCGGCCTATTACTTCGGTCTGGTCATTGCCGGCAAAATAGCGAGGATGAACGTCGCTGATATGAAGAAATCCATTTCTGCCAGTGCCAATATCTAGAAATGCCGCCTGTATGCCGGACTCTATGTTCACCACCCTGCCCTTATAAATATTGCCGACGTGGCTGCCAACACTGGCTCTTTCAACATATAATTCTTCAAGCGCCCCATCTTCGATGACCGCTACTCTACACTCCTCGCTCTCAGCCACATTTATAAGCATCTCTCTTGCCATTGTTCTATCTCCTTGTTCGTTTTTCGTCGCTAATCGTTCGTCCCTTGTCCATCATCTGTCTCCTGCCATTGCACACTGGTGCGTCTAATCGGCCCAGTCAGCTTCTTCATATCCAGCTCCAGCAATTTCAAAATCTCTTCGACTCGTATCGAACCACGCGGCGTGATTTTGCATTCAACAAACATACACGAATCATTTATCACAATCGATTTCAAAAAATCTCTAACATCTATATTTTTGAATTTCAAACCTTTAGCATCCAGTTGTCTGGTTACATTAAGACTCTCACTTGCCAGCAATTGTTCGGCCCTGTCATTTAGCTGCTGCCCAATATACTCATCCCGCACTGGCAGCATGTATGTAACTAAACAGGGGTAAAATGCAGCGTCAGCCTGCGGATTAGTTACAGAAAGCAGCTCAAATCCTTCTGGTAGCTGCTGCGAAAGATTGGTTTTAATCGAATCGCAAAGTTCGCTTGTGCTCTCCCGTAAGGGATGGCTTACGCCATTATGCTCTTGTGCTCCTGTGCTCCTATCCACCCGAAGACACAGTAATTCATCATCAGATTCGACCCCGACACTTCTCGGCAAAGGCAAAGACATTTTCGGATGGGGATTGAAGCCCTGAGTATATTGTATTTCTATCCCAGCCCGAACACAAGCTCGCTGAAACACCCTGAGCGTTTCAGCGTGAGACAGAAATCTCGAGCTCCCGCCTATCCTGAATTTCACTACCAGCAAGATAGCTTCGTCCGTAACTGCTATGTGCATATCTCCTTAATAGCATCTTGCATATACACTTACTACTCTTCGAAGTCCCTAAGGGACGCAGCACGAGTTAGATTATGCCCACCTTTGCCCGAAAAACAAGCATTTTCAATCAAATGCGCAGGCCGAAGCGAAGCAGAGGTCTTGAGTCTGCCCATGGCAAACGAAGGCTCTGACTCTCATAAGCCCAAAATTTTGACAAAAAGTGATGCTACTTCAGACCCAAAAATGGAAATTTCTAAAATTTTTTTATTCCTTTTCACACAGCGACTTACGTAAATTCGTGGCCGGAGAAATAGCGGAATTTCCGTCAAACTCACGCATATTCGTCCCTTTATAGAGGGGTAGGTTATCAGTTAATTGGTTAAATGGATATTGATTGAACAACGATTTTCCTGCTCCCAACTCGCCAATAACAACTCACTAATCACCAACTGGCAGCGGAGCCGTTTTGAACATTTGAAAATTGGGATTTTGAATTTCTTTAGAGTTTAGGGGGTTATATGCCTGCCAGCCAGTTGTCGGTAAATTCCTGCAAGTCAAACAGGTCCACATTCCCATCGCAGGTAAGGTCGGCTCCGCTGCAACCGCCGCAGCCGGTTTTCAGCCAGCGTTCAGCCAGTTTGATATAGTCAACAAAGTCCACGCCGCCACTACCATCGAAGTCCCCGGCAATTAGTTCAACAAGGTGTGTCTGACAGCCCAATGTTCCGTCTCCTCCTGCCGGCACCGGCTCTGTATGTGAAACTCCGTCAGCATTATCATCGTATTGAGGGATTTCATCGTAGTAGTCATTTTGGGCTGCGTAGTCGAACGCCTCGAGCATACTGATAAAACCATTTTGATTTGTATCCGCGTTGACAATAGTGCCATATTCGTTTCGTCCGTGAAGTGCGGCTACAAAGTTGCGAATAAACAGGTTTCCCCACGAGACCGCTTCTTCTATCGTCGCAGTGCAAATAACGCGGGTCGGCGCAGTTAAATCTTCGACTAAACCACCTGAGAAACACTGCTCAGCGACAACCGTAATTCTGGCAACCGACAACTGGTTCACAAGGTTAGCCAGCTCGTCATCGTAGAGATCCTCTCCGGACAGACATATCGCCTCGTCCACGCTGATAATGTCATTCGTATCGCCGTCCTGATTGACGTCCATCCAGTCAAAAAGCCCGGCGTTGTCCTCGTCACGGCCATCAATTTGCGGCTCGCCGCCGTCATATCCCAGGTCGATACATATCTTGCCCTTAAGTCCTTCATCAAAAAGTTTCCACGGATAACCACCTTCCGGCAATAAACAGGGGAGGTTATTGTAGTTATCCTCTAATTTATCCACCGCTCCCCAATCATCCTCGTCAAACTCACCCGTGGATGGATTATACGGCGGCTTACCGTCACCATCGAAGTCATAGACCTCGCCGGCGCTGGTATCAATATACCCATCACGGTTAGGGTCGCCAAGAGCGTAATCCACCAGACGCTCGATATCGACATCATTGTCCGAAACTGTGGTACCAAGACTTTCAATATACACGTTGTCCAGTGTTGAAACGAACTTGTTGCGGTAGAACTCGGTCTTGCTGCCTGAGACGTATTTTTGACGGACCTTCCATACGTTCATCCCGTGATTACAGCGGTAGTCGCCGCCGGTAAAAAGACTTCGGAGCTTGAATTCGCTCTCCAGAAAGTCCGGCTCATCTCCCGCGTCAACCGATATCCTACCATCGCAGTATCCCAAATATTGCCCCCCCTGGCTCAGAGGGCCGTCGTAGCCTCGTCCGTGGTCAGTAATCCAGATGAATACCTCGTCATCCGCATCGGTCCTGGATGCAAGCTCATTGAATACCTTCTGCAAATTGGCATAAACGGCTGAATAGTCAATCATCCAATTCGGATTACCTCCGCTGGGGTCTGTGCCGTTACTATTCAGTAAATAAATATCTGCCGGCGAAAAGCCATAGCCATTTGTTAGCATATCGTATGCCAGTTTCACATCGGTCCAGAACCGCTCTTCATAACCGCCGTTGAGCAGGACTGAATACCAGCGTTTTACTCCGTCCGGAGGGTTATTAAAGATAGGATTAGATAGCCGCAGCATCTGTTCAGCAATGCTGGGGGTGACCTTTTTTGCAACAACTATGATTCGCCGGCTGTCCTTCGCAATCCGTCCGCCGGAGTCTTTCACCGTCAGCACGCATTGATAATCACCCGGCAAGTTGAATTGATGTGTCGTAAATTCCGTCTGCGTGGAGATAAAATCCTGCACGCCATCGGACTCAAAATCCCAGGCATATTCGATAATCGGGTCATCCGGGGATGAGCCGCTCCCGAAAAACTCCACCGCCTCACCAACGACAACTACCTGGTCCAAACCGGCCAAAGCCGATGGCTCCTGATAAGATTGAACAACAGGGGAAATATCTTGTGTGAAAGCCCACACAGGTTTGGCGATGATAATTGCCAGACCGTAAAGGACCCCGAAAACAATTTTTGCTTTCCAGCAACTCTGTGATTTCACTAATAACCTTCCAATCGAACCAGAAATCTTCCTTCCATAATTGCCATAAAAGAATTATACCATTTCACTACTGTCCCGTTAAGGTTTTAGTAAATCGTTGTAAGACAAATAGATTCAATAGGTTGTGGGAAAAAATGCTTGGGATCGATTTCAACTTATCC
>Ga0315293_10002354_pt1 | contig 18222 bp, 20 predicted proteins | sample YL17G13_20_MG_FD_203071 | JGI IMG/M metagenome (GOLD analysis project Ga0315293, IMG submission 203071) | Sediment microbial communities from Yellowstone Lake, YNP, Wyoming, USA - YL17G13_20 | ecosystem: Environmental > Aquatic > Freshwater > Lake > Sediment | place: USA: Wyoming | collected...
CTTCGTTTCATTAAATCATAGAATACGGACAGGTCATTACTGGGAACTACCATTAAACGAAGAGTATCCGGATGAGATAATTGCCTCTTTAAGTTCATTTTAAATCCATTGCGGATGGATTCCAGATCCCCCTCCAGATGAATCATATAGGTATACGTCGGATTTATATCGAATTTGTTCCATTTAAAGGGCCTGATATCAATAAAATTTGGAACAGTGGATAGGGAAATGTAATTCGGAGATAACGATATAATATATTTATTCATCTCATCTATGACCTGGTTCAGGTACGTCTCCTTTTTATCCTGCTTTAATCCATTAAATTCGGAGTTCATGATAAACCCAAGATAGGGAATCCCTGATTGGGGCGGGGGGGAGAATACCGACCGGAATAAAGCATTTTTACGGTAAAACAGTGGGAAAATCGCAATCAGATTTTCGCCGCGGAATACACCATAGGGAAATAAGGTATGCCCACTATACTTTTCTACAATCTTCAAAAAATCCCATTTATGGAATATTAATCCGGAGGGGCTATTGTCAACAAAGGTATCCCAGATAGATTTATCGTCGATAATTTTAATACTCATTTTTTTTCCACCAGGTCCAGATATTCTCCCCACTTGTCATCCAGGCCTTTTTACTACAACAATACTCTAATATCTTTTCATACATAATTTCATGGGTATTTTTGAAAGGACAATTAAAACTGTCATTATGCCAATTTAAACAAATTACACCATTGTATAATGCAACAGTATCAATCAGCCTTTTTACCAGATTCCATGCCTCTTCATAAGACGTTGCTGATTCAAACACAGTATTGTCCATAATGGCTAACGGAATCTCCAGAATGTTGATTTCGCTGTCAGTATTCAGGTTGTAAGGGCGGAAAGGATGGCACATACCATTCCTGAACCCTACTATATCATTGTAGCCCAGGGTCGTGTCATACAAAAATTCTGCTCTTGCCAGTTTTTCCCAGGAATCGGGTACGTGAATGCGCAGGTAATGGTTCCTATAGCCGGTGACCATACTGCCCAGCACCTGTTCAAGCCGTTTTTTTTCCCGCAGGATCTCTTCCAGATCATTGTAAGCATAGTAGCCCCCATGAAGCCCGACTTCCCATCCACGCTCATGAATCTGACCAAGTTCGTCATCCAAATCCTCAATATTGTACCTGAAGCGTCTGATGTCGGAATGGGTTGCAAGGAAGTAAAACGAGGAATAGGCGCCATACTTCTCCTCTAGGTCCATAATCTTTTTGAAGTTCCAATAGGGGCTCTTTTCCTTTTCGTGCAGCTTCCAGGAAACCTGCCTCCTGAGTTGGTCGAAGTCCAGTTTTTTGAGACAGGTCATGGAGGAGAGGAGTATATGCCGGTAAGGGGGATAGATCTCATCAACATCGTGAGTGAGGCAGACTGCAAACAGCTTATTATCAGGGTACATAAACTTAAGTCCCTGCTGAATCAGAAATCTTGAAACGGCAGGCTCAAGAATGTCCTGATAAGTTCCGTTTGAATACATGAATTGATCATATTGATCCAGCTGATTGGGGACGTACTCCTCTTTCCGGGTGTAGAGATCCCATAACGTGGGGTTTTGGCGGAGGATATCTTGTGCCTGAAACATATGCTCACACTCGTTGTAATTGCTGTAAACACAGGGGTCTTATAAAAACCTGAAAGCGGTACTGTTGCACCAAGCGATCGGTTCTCTCAGTAATGCGGGCTCCTGCTTGTAACATCGAATCATCACACGTAGTTTTCACGGATTTCACGGGGGGTTGAAAATGTCACTCCCATTTGCATAGCGTTCTTGATGAAATACTCAAATGAGTCCAGATAATCGGGCGAAATCCTACCCGGATGAGCCTGAAGGGTCATTACACCTTCCCCTTCCCTGCATGTAGGACAGAAGACCATCTATCCAGATATTTCCGATCTCTTTAGCATCTTCCGGATGAAATAATGGCCCATAGGGGTCCTCAATCAGGGTATAATCACTGATACCCAGTGTGGGAAACTCTACAACCTTGGGGGTAATGCGGTAGGGTATTCGCGGGGAATTACAATATGCGTTATGGACGGCTGCAATAAATTTCTGGGCCGGTTTTGTAAAGGGATAGATTTTCGTGTACATGTAGCGTTCCTGAACGAATGGTATACCTTTAAATGCAGTCTCAAATCTGTTTTTACTGCAGTCGTACGTTAATCCAGCGTTATCTTCTGCCGGATAGGTATTGTTATTGTGCTGGTAAAAAGGAGTCCGGAATCCTTCTATGTCCAGATCAAAAAGGGATGAGAAGGTTTTTTTCATGTGCATCATGCGTTCAGTCTGAACCGGAACCGAGTCATAAAACGCCCCGATGAACATCCCCGTGCCCTTCAACCACATGACCATGCTTAATGATATATTCTACACGTTCAGGATATTCCTCAGCTGCCCTTGCGGTAATCAAAAACGTTCCGGTAACATTGTAGGTGCCAAGAACAGAAAAATAACTATCCAGGCATCCGATGGATTCAGTATCAAAATAATCAATATCCCCCGTAATGCACACTATCATGGAATTCTGGTTATCTGTTGTTTTCATGGATTCTCATCATATTCACTGGATTTCATCGCCCGCTGTGCTGGTTCCCGGGAACAGGTATGGTTTTTTTCATCGGATGATCTCCTAGTGTTCTTTACTTTCAGTCAGACTCCGGGGGTAATTCTCGACGAACCATACCAGATACGCCGTCAGGTCAATTTTATCACGGATTACCCGCTCCCGTTTCTCCGCCCAGATCCGCTTGCTTTCAGGATCCCGAAGTATATCAAGAGCCCTGGGTAAAGCAATCGCTGAATCAGAAAAACTATACATCAGATCGTACTTTTTTTCAAGTTCAATAAAGTTTCCCATTGTTCCCACGAGTGAGGATATCAGCACTGAGGGTGTGCCCAAAAGGGCTGCTTCCGTTGCCATTGTTGCCCCTTCCCCGATATACATCCGGGCGAAATGGAGGACATCATGAATTTTTTCCGGGGAGATTTTAAGACTGTAGTCCTGGAGGTGCTGGGGAAGTTTTCCTTCTGATGAAATAAAAACCCGCCCGAATTGTTCTAAATTTTTAATGAAATCCACCCTGTTCCGGATCCCGTGATGACCTATGTCATGACTTGCGTCCCAGGAAACAAAGCGGACGATGATGAAGGGGTCGTCGCGGGTCAGTCCGAGCCCGCTGATGACTGCCGGGTCGGGGCTGTAGCGGTTCGGGTGAAGGTAGGCAAGTTCTGTGTATCCCTCGTATCGTATCTGTTTTTTCCCGAAATCCTTCTTAAAACAGGTGGGGGTAATAATCGCATCAGTAAACGGAACATACAAAAGATGTTCCCATTTTGCATGCTCGGTGTCATCAAGGGCTATACAGGGCTTGTTCAGTACTTTTGCTACATGGGCAGCCCTGATGGACCCAAAACCGATGAATATATCCGGTTTAAACTTTTTTACTGCCAGGTACATCCTTATATCCAGCAGGGCAATATTCACCATTTTTTCCCCAAGGGACTTCCCGTAACTCCCCAGTTTTACATACTCAAACCCATAGAGATCCAGTAAACGGTACGAAACCTCCTTCTCGCTTGCCGTAATCAAGATCTCGTGTCCACGGGTTTTCATCTCATAGATGAAATGTTTAAAATAATGCACATGAGCCGGGTGATTAATATCCACAACGATTCTCATTTCTTTCTCCGTGTATTTTAAGGAAAGCACAGTTCAGATAATGGTATGACAGATTACTATAAAATCAAACTTTACTCCGCTGCAGGAATACTTTTCCCACATTCATGCCGAAATCCAGAAACGACCACACAAGCCACTCACCGATATTTGCTGACCACCGCTCGGGATGTACGGTGAGGTAGAGTTTTTTGCCCGCCGTGTCTCGCATCCATTTTATGAGATCGTCCGTGCTGTCCAGAGATACCAGTTCATCATGTCCTGATTTGGTTTTCATCATATCCCGTAGGGAATGCTTCCCACTCCATGTCCTTCCCGTGTCTGTCAGGTAGCGTAAACCCTCAATTTTCTGTTCAAATGATAAAAAAGCCTCGCCATAAATTCCATAAGAATGATAATCATATACGTTCCACAAATCCCGATTATTATATTTTGAGAGCGGACTCCCGTGCATGCAGATGGTATCGATCGGGCAGATTTTCCTGAATTCTTCCAGTTCTGATTGAAAGAGTGCAATCGCTTTCTTAGAATCACCCTTTGTTTTGCTCAGAACTTCATAGTGATAACCGATTTCATGGCCTAGATCCCTGATTTTGTTAATATTATCTGGTTTGAATGTGGATGGATATCTAAAATAATAAGAGGAAGAAATCCCCATATTGTATTCCCGTTCAGCCATAAGAAGAGAGTTCTTTATTTTTCTGTCAATATCATGGCGCATTACTGCGATGTTTCCCTCAGGTTTCTTTAAAAGGTAATCAAAAACGGTATAAACCTTATAGTTCTCTACAAGAACCTGGCAAAGTTCCTGATACTTACCGAGCGTAAAATCCAGTGATTTGAAACCCATAGAGATTAAGACCACGTATTCGTACTGTTCTCCTCCTGCATATTAAAAAACATCGCAATTTAAAATCTTTTGATAGGAGCCCGAATGCGATTCGTGAACTGAGGCAAAAATCATGGTGCAGCTAAGGATATACATTCGTGATAAAGGGAAGGTAGCTGTCCCGGACTTCACTTTTGGCATAACCCCCAAATCATTTTTGTTATCCAGGCTTTCAAAGAATCGGTGACCTTTTTGTAGGAACGAGAATATTATTAATAGAGATGGAATTCTGATGATAAAAAAACAGATCGCAATAATCGCCTTTGCACTATGGCTTATTATCATTTCTCTCTCTATGCTCTTTGCCGGTTGGTTCGATGTGGCACTTTTCTTTGTTCTTGGATTCATCGGTTTCCTCGTGATCGTAGAGCTTTCAGACCTGCACTATGTCAAGCCTGATTACACGCGATATATCAGGTTTGTTATCATTGCGGGGATTATACTATCCGGAGCGATTATCGTACAGAAAGTAATGGAAGCTTTTGGATTGGAAATTATTTTTGGATGAAAGCTCCGAACCGCACTGCGCTCTGGTTTTTGTCCAGTATTCGATCGTGGGGAGTTCCTCCATATTTAGTACAGACCCGTCCCTTCAAGGACAGAGAAAGACCGTTTATTTTTCAGATTTCATAAAAAGTACGTCTGTACGCGAGCACATTTGTAGTATCAACGCAATTGGTATGGTTCGGTAACGACAAAACATCATGAATATAGTGCACATACTACAAATAAAGGAGATAAAAATCCTGTACTAAAAAATTAGTTCATCACATTTTAGAAGAATATGAAACAGCTTTTGTAATAACAGATAAAGACAATTATAGTGAAAAGAAATGTAAAATCCTGGTACAATGCAGTGTGAAAGCAATGAAACAAATAATTCTGAATAAGTACTCCACCGCCGCAATATTCCTGATAATAGCGGCAGTTATTCTCGTTGCTCTCGCCCTTGTTACCAACCTCGGGGAATTTGTAACTGCAGCATTTGTGATTTCCGGCACAACCTGTATTATGGCAGGGATTTTTATCCTGATATTTTCAGAAGGTGAACCAATTGATCCACATTTTGTCGGGATCCTTCCTGCACAGGGCAGCATAAATCTCTGCCGTATAGCGTCCGATCGTGGTATAACCGGGAATGCATATTTCGTCCCTCCTCGCCTGACTGAAGAAGCTCAGGTAATGCAATATAATCCGGTCCTGACCTACAATGGAAGCAAACTATCGGTAAAAGGAGCATCTCCGGAAAATAAATCTTCCGGGCTTGTTACCCTCCCATCCTGCAATCCGTTAATTCAGAATCTCAAGAAGAAAAATGAACTGGTAATTCCTGATGATAAGGAAAAATTAACCCAGCTACTCCATGAGACAATCGAAGAGATTTTTTCGTTCGCTTCACAGCTTTCTGCCAGCTGGAATGGCAGTACAGTTACAATCACTTTTCACCAGTATCGGTTTATTGATGGATGTCAGGTTGTTGCACAGGAATCCTCACATTGTTGTTCCATGTACCCTTGTCCGGCGTGCAGCCTTTGCGGGGTATTGATCACCGAGGGCATAGACAAGGTAGTCAGTCTTGACCGGTGCTCAATGAACTCTTCATCTCAGGAGGTCACTGCAATCTTCTCGATATTGCCCGTACCCGACGGTTTTCACTATTCCCCTTACCAGACGGTTTTTGATATTTCCCTTACTGAACAGCTACCCAAAGATGAAGGTCCCGGTAGCTCGCATTGATACGATCACTGCCAGTTGTATTAAAACCCGGGACGATTTCATCGAATAGCAGGAACTCAAGACGGTTGTACCCGGTTTTCTTAACTGACAGATTATAGGGTATTAGCGCAGATTCATTATGTGAAAGGGTAAACAACAGCCGGTCATTTGGATCCATCTCCGTAATAGTGGAGATATTTGTTACATTATCAATTTCCGTGCGTATCACCCATGTCTCAATGGTATACGTGATATTCCGGTACTCGTGATTTACCACACTAACGTACATTGGATAATTTTGTCCGACATTGATCGTGTCAGGGTAATCAGCAGCTGTCCGGTTTTCACCGAGAATGAAAAATTCAGTGAAGCGCTCTCCATCTTTTGGGACAGCAATCACATAGATTGTTACTAGTATTGCGATGAGGATAGCAAGGATAAGGACAGAACTAAGCAGTTTTTCAACCCTGCTGCCTCCATCGGGAAAAATCTCTTTTCGGATAGTACCTCTGATCTCTGAAAAAGGAAAACTAAACCGTTCTTCTAACGGGAAAAGGGATCTTCGATAGAATGAAATAAGGATCATCACCAGAGTGAATAACACTACCGATATCACGATTGGATCAAGCCGAATTCCCCATGAGGTGAAATTTAACCCAAGTCCAATAAGGGGGACAATTACAAGAGAGAGTCCAATGGAGAGCACTATCCGCTCGATAAGATCGATATCATCTTTTTTGGGGAAGAGTGCAGCAATGAGGCAGTATCCAGGGATGAAGAGTACCAACGGGAGGGTAAGTATAACTCTGAGGAACGTTGTATCCGGGAGGGGGAGATAGATCGCACCTATACTTGCTGTCAGCCATATAACCACAAACATCAGGTCTGCAGGGAACTCCTGCCCCGATCTGGATGGAGAAAGGGCAGGAATCTGTTGATCCTCAAGCATCCCTATCACCTGTACCCGGAATTATTGCACCATGACATGCCCGATACATGTTATCACAAAACCTGCAGGAATAGGAACAGCTCTTACGCCGTATCGTTGCCTTTCTCATTGGTACTCTCTCCTTATTTTCTCCCGGATCTGAACTTTTTAAGAGGATTCCTGCAAGAGTATCCGGTCTGAAAATTACCAGGGAACGGTATTGTAGTAGTACTATTAGATGTATCGTCAATATAAACTGGACTATAGGTGTGCGGGATCCTTCTGGTCTGTTTAACAAGTTACAGGATTTGAAACGCATGAACGATCGTAACAAAATCGGCGCTCTCAAAAAACGCGAGGAAATTCTCCCCGGACAGGATATGAGGATTCGGCGAAATGAGCAAAAAAATCTAAGATATGGCTCAGAGAGTAAATTTTCTGTATTATACACTATTCTGTCTTTTTCCCTGGATTTACGCAGAAAAGGAACAACAAAAGATTAAAATCCTGCCTGAAGTGAATTGGAGTTACACGTTGAGTTTCTGCTGTACTTCCCAGATGGATGTGTCAGATATATCAACCTGTAATTTTTTCAGTGCGTCTTCCCGATCCATATTTCCCTGCCGGACAAGGGCAGCCAGATCATAAGCATATGAATGAATATGATACTTATCAAGGTGGTTCTTTATCGCAAATGCGTTCAGCAGACAGTTGGATGAATTATGATCTTTTATATCAGGATCTATCCAGCCAAGTTCAATGCATTCTTTTTTGAATTTTGGTTTATCATAATCCCATATTAGGAAGGGGTGAATAATCGTTACCCGGGGTTCGGGAGAATCTGACCGGATAAGAGATGAATCGATCAGGTACGTATCCCGTTCAGCTATTCCCATGGCCTTCAGGTTCCCATCAAAAAGTTTTCTCATCCATATCAGGAAAGGTTTTGTCAGCGTGATGAAAGGAGCATCAGTCTGACCCGGCGAGAAAGCGAAAACAATAAAGGGTGATTTGGTGGATATGGCCAATTCAATAATTTTCTGTTTGATGATACTTATGCACGTATTACATATATCACTCGCCCGGTATTTTGCAGACCCGGGATAGGCATCTTTGGAACGGGCAGCCCTGGAAAACGTATCCTGCAGTGCGTTTTGATCCAGGGTAAGGCGAATATATGTGCTTTTTGTCAGATCGCAAAACTTCCGGGCATTCCCCAGTGCAGTTTCTGAGATAAATCCATTGTCAAACTGCATCGCAAGAATATTCAGGTGAGGATAATCCTTCTTCAACCGGTACAGGGTATACGAGGAATCTATCCCTCCGGACATGGCAAAAATAACATCATACTTCCCTCGTTCCGTGGGGGATTTGAGCAGGATATCCATACGTCTATGATATTCCTCTTTTTTTTCCTTTGAGATAGGTGTGAAGTGTTCACAGAACTGGCATAACCCGGTTTCAGGATGAATGGAAATCCCCGGCGTCTTTGAATCCAAAACGCAATTTTTACATATAATCGTTTCTTTCGCAATCACAAAACGTTCATCCCTGTTTTGAGTTTCATTACCGATTCGTTGATCCCGGCCAGGGTATCAAAATTTTCAGGAGTCAACATTTCTGGAGGAATTTCGATTTTATATTTACTTTCAAGGAAATCAACAAGCTGGAGCAATATGATTGAATCAATCACACCCGTTTCAGTTAAAGAGTCATCTTCATGCAATGAAATTTTTTCATTAAGAAATCCTTCTGTTTTCAAAAAATATCGTATATCTTCGAGTATTTCGTTCATTGAGGGGCACTTCGATTGATGTTATATAGTATAAGTCCAAATATTTGATAAATTTTTTGCTCTGTAGAAACGGGCATGAACCGATCGGATTCACTCTCGGACCATGAAAATCGAATACCCGGTTATTATTTTGATATGAATGGTTAATTTAACTTAGTTGATTTTTACGGGAAATCCTTCTCCAAAGCAGGTTGTTCCGACGACCGAAAGATCTAAGGTTCATTGTCTCCTTACCAGAATGTGTGTTCAAAAAGTAAGGAGACAAATAGAAAATTGGCGAGCCGGAATATCAGGTTTATCAGGGCCGCGGGTTCTTTCGTGAAAGCAATAAGGATTACCCCGTATTCCTGTAAATATTCGAAAAAGATCTACACCCAGTATCAGATTCTGGCTCTTGTACTCTTCAAAGATTTTCGAAACTAGCACTATCGGGACTTCATTGAAGATCTCGGAGACATGGAGTCAATCCAGCAAGAACTGGATCTTTCAACCGTACCCCATTTTACGACGCTTCAGAAATTCTTCTGTCGGATAAAAACCTTGTATCTCCGCTACGCATTCGGGAAAACTCTTAATCTGTTTTATTCCAACAATGATCCGATCCCCATCACGGCGATCGATTCATCCGGGTTTACCAGCGGATATTCCAGTCACTATTACTCTGTCAGAACCGGCAAGATTCGAAAGCATTTCCTGAAAACTTCGATCTCGGTTGATACCGATCAACAGGTGATCACCGGGTTCATCGCTTCTAAAAGCCGTGTCCACGATACCCGGCACGCACACAGATTATTCCGACAATGTCACAAAATACGAAGGTCAGATTGTTATGGTATGGATAAGGGATACGAGTCCGAAGCGATTCATCGTCTGATCCGAGAAGACCTGCATGCCGACTCAATCATTCCGATCCGTTCCTGGAGTAATGAGTTTGTCGGAGGAACGTATCGAAAGGAAATGGCTCTGCAGTTCGATGACGTCAGATACCGGAAGCGACAACCCGTCGAAAACAAGTTTTCTGTCCGGAAAAGAAAGTTCAGTGGTGATCTAAAGGCAAGAATATTCACCATCCAAAAGAAGGAAATCGCTGGGAAAATGATTGTCTGTAACATTCACAGGTTCTTACAATTTCTTATTATTGAGGTTTTCTACAGAGCAAAATTTTTTCTTGTATCAAATAAAAGGAATAAGGTAACAGATGGATAAAAGAATGGGTAATAACGGTATCAATATTAAAAAAGAAATGCTCAGCAATAGTGAAGATCTCAAAGAAAAATTATCCCGTTTTATAAGGGAAACAGTACGTGTCCAGTTCAGGAAAGATGGCATTGTTATCGGGGTTTCCGGCGGGGTGGATTCTGCCGTTGTTGCCGCTCTTGCCGTTAATGCACTGGGTTCGGACAGGGTATATGGTCTTATCCTCCCGGAGAAGGAGTCGTCACCCTCGAGCAGGGAACTGGGGGTAGATTTGTGCAAGACTCTGAAAATTCCGTACGGGGAAGTCCCTATTACACCGATGCTGGAATCGTTCGGAATTTATTCCAAAAAAGAATCCCTCATCCGGCAGCTTTTTCCCCAGTATGATCCGGCAATTCATTCCACTTCTTTGACCCGTCTCCCCCTATTCACCACCGAGAGAACACTTAATATACCCTCCCTAGTGCTTTTGAAAAACAAGGAAACAATCAGTACAAAAAGGCTATCCTCCCAACAGTTTTTACACCTGCTCAGCCTCCAGAATGTCAAACAGAGAACGAGGATGATTGTTGAGTACATGCATGCAGAAAAAATGAATTATGCGGTATGCGGAACTACAAACAAAACTGAATTGCTGATTGGATTTTTCGTAAAGTACGGGGATGGGGGAGTTGATCTGGAACCTATCGCAAATTGCTATAAATTACAGGTGTACAAGCTTGCGGAACTGCTCGATATCGATAAAAGGATCATATCAAGGGCCCCGAGCCCTGACACCTGGAGTCATTTCACTTCAGATGAAGAAGTCTCCCTGAGGATACCTTATGATATTCTCGATCAACTGCTTTTTGCAGAAGAGAACCATCTTCCTCTCGAGATAATCGAGGATAATACGAAGATGGACAAAACACAAATTGAATGGGCAGAGAAACATATTCTCAGTCTGAAGAATGCTGCACGGATGCTCCAATTTTCCCCTCCCATCTGCGTATGAATGGGTAAGAAACGCATTTTCACCGTACGACGCCGGATAAAAATACCCTGGATCTGACCGGAAAACATATGATTGCCGTTAAGGAAGTTTCTGAAAAGGACCTCGTTCGGTTAGCGGACTATTTACTAAAACAGCCTCCGTTTTTTCAAACAACAAAAGAAACATGGGAACGTCGGTTCGAAATATGGTGGGCCGCAAATCCGGCTTTCACGCCTCACTTCCCGAGGGGATGGGTCCTTGAAAATGAGACGTCCCTTGTGGGATTTATTGGAAACGTCCCGGTAAAATTTTTAGTATGCGGAGAAGAGAAAACTGCTGTCGCTGCAGTTACCTGGTACGTAAATCCTTCCGTACGGGGTTTATACAGCATCCAGCTCCTGAACGAATTCCTGAAACAGAAAAATGTATCATTGTTTCTTTTCAATACCGATGCCCCAAATCTGATGAAGATATTATACAAAAACAGGTTTAAGGAATATATCCTCCCCCGGTTCCAGACAGAATATTTGTCTATTTTAGATAAAAAAAAGGTGGGATTTATTTTTAAGGAATTCCGTATTATCAAAAGACCATCATGGGGGGTGATTAAACGTTTAGGGTGCCTGCTGCGTGTATATGTTTACCAGAAACCAATTCTCGGGGAAGATGCGTTGCAGGATGGATATACAACTTCTCTTTGTACTTCCTGTGATGATTCTTTTTTGAAGATATGGAAATCCTCCCTCAAAAGCGGCGATGTAACCATGTCGCGTGATATAAAAACATTGAACTGGATTTATTTTTCTTCGATCAAACCTCGAGAAAGGATCGTAATCCAGTGCCGCAGAACGCTGGATAATTCACTTGCAGGTTACATGGTATTCGATATTATCAGGAAGAAACAATCAGAAACGGGGATTATGAAACTTATGGATGTGTGTATTGAGAGAAATGATCTCCGGGTTACGACTTTGTTACTACAATTTGCCATTGAAACGGGAAAAAAGAATAACGTCTCAATTCTAGAATTATGGGCAGACAACCCGGAAACAGAGATATACTTAAAGAGTAATTTCACGATGAGAAGGGCATCTCAACATCATAACTACATCAAATTTCCAGATAACCCTGAAAAACGACCGGAGTCCCCTGCAGTATCTCCCGTTATGATCGCTCCACCACGGGGGGTTGATCATTTCTAATGTCCTGGACAGGATTTTCTCGCCATAAACTCTCCATGAATCCACGAAGATCACATCATAAAAAAAATATTGAATTTTAATGCTGTACAAATGTAACATATTTCCTGACCGGGGGAATGGAGTAGCATGCATTGTTTTGTACGAATATCATTACAAGGGTAAATTATGAATTTTGTCAGATTTCTCCTTGAAAAACAACGGGATCCGGAAAAATTGTTTGTCTTAGGTGACCATGGCTCTCTTACCTATGCAGAGTTTGTAGGAAAACTGGTGAATCTGGCTTCGGTCCTGTTTAATCGATACGGGAGTGGGAAAAAAATTCTTTTAATGGCGGATAACACGCCATTTTTTATCATCAGTTACCTTTCGATCATGTATAGCGGCAATAGTGTGATCCTTGTTGAAACGAGGATCAGCAAAACCGATCTCACTGGGATCACTACCGCCAGTTCACTTTCCGGTGCACTTGTTCAGGATAAGTACTGTCAGTATTTTGAAGATGCACCGTTTGAAATCATGAATGAAACAATTTTGCAGGAGCCTGGCGATACTGAATATTTTTTACACTCCCCCCCTGGTGTCCAGGATGACGACACTGCGGTTATTATCTTTACATCGGGAAGCACCGGAACGAAAAAAGGCGTCATGCTCACCCACAGGAACCTTATCGCTAATACAGGTTCAATTATTACATATCTCGATTTGGATGAAACCGACAGAATGTGTGTGGTACTTCCTTTTTTCTACTGTTATGGTGCCTCATTACTCCACACTCACCTCCGGGTTGGCGGAAGTATTGTGCTGAACCAGAAACCATTCCTTGGTTCGGTTATCAATGATATTGATACCTACCAGTGTACCGGATTTGCCGGTGTTCCCAGTACATACCAGATTCTTATCAATAAAACACGGTTCCTGAAGCAGAAATTACCCAGTCTGAGGTACTTTACCCAGGCGGGGGGTCAGTTGCCGAACAAATATATAAAAATTCTTACTGAGCATTTTCCCGAAAAAAAGGTATATGTTATGTATGGTGCAACAGAAGCAACTGCAAGACTATCCTTTCTTCCTCCTGAATTAGTCAGCACCAGAATGGGATCTATTGGTAAAGGGATCCCCGGCGTCACTCTTGCTGTCCTGAACAATAATATGCAGCCGGTGAAACCTTCCGAAATTGGCGAGATCGTGGCAAAGGGAGACAACATCATGAAGGGGTATTATAATGACCCTCTGGGAACAGAAGCTGTGCTCAGGAATGGCTGGTTGTATACCGGAGATCTCGCCACGGTTGATGATGATGGATTCATCTATGTAATCGGTCGGTCAAAAAATATCATCAAATCCGGTGGTTACCGGATCTCTCCTGCTGAAATTGAAAATGAAATTCTTTCTCTGGAAAAATTCACCGGGTGCGTGGTCTTTGGAGTACCAGATGAGATTATGGGCGAAGCAGTTGTTGCCGTCATCCAGGCCAACAACGCCGGCGATCAGCATGAACTTCACAGGGAGATCGTTGCGCACTGCAACAAGAAATTCCCCTCTTACAAGGTTCCTAAAAAAATTTTCTTTGTCCACGAATTTCCCTTAAATTCGTCCAATAAGGTGGATTTGGCCGCATTGAAGAAAATTGTACTTTCACGGGATACATGAAAAAATTCTGATTCAGACAATTTTCTCGTTGTACTGCATCCAAAGCCTTCCTTGTTTTCAACGGCTCAGCGTTAATAGAAATTACTCGAATAAGACACATTCCTGACAATTTATAAGGATATGTGTTCTGCGATCACGACATGCCGTAATGGCCGGGAGTACACCTGAAAAGGAGCGAATCTTACCACATCAGAGGATTTTTAAAAAGACAGTAGCGCTCTGAATCCGTGAAGGGGTTCCTGGTGGAACAGATGATGCTGTGCCAATGCCTATATATCAAGCCAGACCAGAACATCGGTGAAGTGTCCCCGGACCGTGGCCAGTGAAAAGATAATGCGTTGATCTATGCAATAGGACACAAAGTCTACATCCTTGAAAGGAGAGCAGGCATTCAGAAGAGGGTAAGGATTTTTGTCGTATAATTTTGAATAGGATTCAACCAGCGTCCACACATGTATGACCTGCCACATACGTTCCTTACCCGGTGCACAAGAGTAATTATTAAAAATGGGACTGGCTGAAATTTTTTTATCCTGTACCTGACGCACTCCTTCAATATCACTGCCGAGTTTCCTTTTTCCTACGGTGATTGCGATACTGGTACCGGAATAAGAGAGACAGATATATACGTGTGGCTGGTCTTTGACAAGAATCCTTCCATTCTCAGTCCTAATCAGGATAATGTCAGCTATTTTCTCTTTTGCGAGAATCTCCGAAAGAATATGTTTGAGGATGGTTCGCGACACAACAAATCTTTGTCGGGAAATCACCGGTATAAAACGAAGTTCCTGCTCTTTCTCGTCATGCGTGAGAAAATCATGAAGAGCCTGGTGATATTTCCCAAGATCGATAAGGAACGTAATGGCCTCATGAGCGATCCAGTACGACATAATATCATCATATTCACACCGGTTTTGTGCGTTTTTAGACCATGGCCTGAGAGGAGGCAGTACTGCAGGCACCTTTATGCATGGCATTTCCAATGCTATCGCTCCAAAGAAAAAGTCTTTTATTATATAATTGAATGGAACCCCATTTAAAATCTATTTTTAAAATACCTGTTCACTGTTCCTTTTCATGGATTCAACGTTCCTGTGAAATGAGGGTGGATCCTGCAGGATACAAATAGTAAACACGGATTTTTCCCTTTCCGCGAACTCCGGCAACGTGTGAAGTGATCGCAATTCAAAAGTGCTGCAAGATCGCACTCATACATAATAATTTAGTGGAAGTGAAACGAACCCCATCTCGACTCAGGAATTTATGTGTCTGTTTATGGTATCGGATTAAACGAAGTTCAACTATTTCCTGTTGGATTTACCGGGAATAAGAATATTTGAATCGATTCCGAAAGAATAAAAACACAGAAAATTATATCACTATTACACATGGGTTAAAGTCCTGACCGGAAAGAAACCCCCTTATAAAAATGCGGTGAATCTCCCTTATGAAAAATATCGTACTTATTCCACTTATCATCGTTGTTGCATGTATACTTGCAACAGGATGTGTCGGTCAAATAAAGAAGGATAATGGGAGTGGAAATGGATCTGCCACCCCTACACATACATTCTCCGCTATCGTAAATAACACAGATTTTCCCGGTTCCAACGCCACCATAAAATCGGGATTGAATGGCACGCTGATAGTATCTATCAACAGCTGGGATGCCGAACTGCCGCTCTTTATAGACAATAAGAGTGCAGGAATTGTGACAATGGAAAAACCACTAATGATCATGCTAGAAGAGGGGAACCATACAGTAAAGGTCTGCTCAGGTGTTATATGTCTGAAGGAGGATGTTGAGATCAAATTCGCAGTTCAACGCGTAGTGGACTTCACAGAACAGTTAAAAAGGGATGTAGGGTTCCCTACCCCTACAGCGCGAATCATCGATTATTACAGGAGTGGTAGTGGTGTTGCCGTTGTAGTGGAGTTCATTAATCCCTCTTCAAAAGACCTCTCTATGACCGCGGAAGTCGGTGTCGGGTATTCATTTATAAACGATAGGTCTCATCAGAGAGGGGGAGAGTCCACTCGAGGTAAAGCAGTTGCTAATGTGAAAGCCGGTCAACGCCAGACATATGTTTTGGATCTCGGTTTTGCCTCTGGCTATTCTTATATATTTGATTCCCCGAACCTCGGGCTAATAACGATAGAGGATTTCGAATAACTTGATCAAATCCGAGTGCAATAAAAAATAAGGAGGCAGCAAAAACCATTTTTGTATGGACCCGGACAATTGTCGTAACCATGGTATGAGCTGATTTGAATACGGTCTTGATGACCGCGTATGGTCGCTCACCCGAAGATCGCTTTTTTGAAATCCGTTTGTTTCTGAGAATATCCCAGATACAAATAGGATGATTACGTACTCCCCGTTTCATCGTCGCATCGAATCCGAGAGGTTTTACTCCGAAATACCCCTTGTCCCGGTATACCACTTCACCTTCTTTTGAGAGATCAACCTGGCTATCGTGGAGTGATGCAGTAGTAGTCTGGAGTTCCCGGATCAATCCATAGTCACAGTCTTCTTTGGTATGGACTTTAAACCCAAAATATGACTTGGAATTCTTTTTCGTCCATGTACCCTCTTTACTTCTTCGTGTCCTGGCTTGGTCTCCCCGGGGCTTGTCAGCGGGAGCATGTCCCGGATCAGCAGTAATGAATGTGGCATCTTGAATAGTACCTTTTTTGATATTCAATCCCAATGCATCCTGATGACGTTGGAGTTCCTGCCATATCAGCTCAAGTTCCCCTTGATTGATGAGTCGTTCCCGAAAAAACCAGATGGTGGAGTGATCCGGTATCTTTTCAGGAAATCCAAGAAATTTCAGAAATGAAATCTTATCATTCGCTTGTCGTTCAAGTTCGGGATCTGATAACATTTCGTAGTCGGTACTAAGATAAAGTACTATCTGTGTTTTTCGAAATTCTCGATAATCTAAATTTCCGGGACAAGACCCGGTCCTTTTTTTTGGATAGTGTTTTAATTTAGCCACAGATAATTGTGGATCTTAGGGCTCTGGAGAATTCCTTTTTTTAGATGATAAAATAAAAAACACATGTAAGATAAGGAGGGGCCCGGGCTTGTTCCCTATTACCTCTCCTTAATTAGAGCGATGATGGCGTAGTACCTGTCCATGGGATATATCGCATTTTTTGGGAGCCACCGTGACGGGGGTGAAACCCCAGCTGAACGTTCAGGTGTTTATTGAACATTCCTCCAGAGCCGAAACGTTATCATTGTAAGCCGGTGACGGTGTGTTTTAGATTCCTGTCGGGTACCTACTGATGGCATCCATTTGAGATGTAGTTCAGGCTCACACAGGGTAAACGTGATCTAACATTAGAAGAATGAAAAAAATATCTTAAATCCTCTACCATAAACGCAAGGGTACCAATACACAGGTTTCCCGTACTATCACCAGAAAGATTACCAGGTATTCGAATCCGTCTGGCGATTATAGATGATCGTTTTAATGGACGAAAACTCTTTGATAAAATCACCGGATCTCGGTACGTATTCATCCGCACCATCGTGACGGGCCTGGTCAATAAGGGGATCTTTACCTCTCCCGGAATAGATGATAAACAAACCCTTATACCCTGTCTCCCGGGCAGCCCTGACAAATACCCCGCCGTTCATTACCGGCATGCGGTAATCAGAAATTACCACCGCAATGAGTTGTTTTTTTAATATCTCAACAGCATCCTGTGCATCCAGACATGCGGTCACCTCAAAATTCCCGCTCTCATTAAATGCAAGGTGCATCAGGTCGAGCATATCAGCATCATCATCAACAAGAAGAAGCGGGATCATCGTTCGGCCTCAGGTACAGAAGGAAGTTTCTTTTTTTCGCCGGGATGGGTCTGATGCACCCGGAAACACTCTAACGGGACATGGATCTCAAACCGGGCACCTTTACCTGGCATACCTGTCTCTTCGATGGTCAGACCGGTGATGGAAAGAATTTCTTTTGCCAGGAACAGACCAAGTCCCATGTTACGCATCATACCAGGTTCAAAAATTTCTAATTTCAACTCTTCCGGTATACCTATACCATTATCCCCGATAATCACATCCAGTCCGCGGTCATCTTTTGTGCATTCCACAAAAATTTCTGTTACGTTCTTTCCATGGA
>Ga0315293_10002355_pt1 | contig 18207 bp, 18 predicted proteins | sample YL17G13_20_MG_FD_203071 | JGI IMG/M metagenome (GOLD analysis project Ga0315293, IMG submission 203071) | Sediment microbial communities from Yellowstone Lake, YNP, Wyoming, USA - YL17G13_20 | ecosystem: Environmental > Aquatic > Freshwater > Lake > Sediment | place: USA: Wyoming | collected...
ATCTGGTTGGCGCCGGACTTGGCCGTAGCGCCAGAGGACACGAGCCGGACCCCGCCGGCATCGTAGACCCCAATATCGGCATTCCCGGTGACGGTGCCGCCATTCCCCCACCCAGCTTGGTAGACCGTGAGGGGACGTGGCAGGACGAACGGGAAGAGGAGCGCCCGGTTGGCGGCCGGCCAAGACCCGGCGGAACCCGTGCCGAGGCTGGCCAATGACGCAAGCCCAGGGCCGATCGAATGGACCGAAAAGGGCGAGATGGTGACCGTGTGACCCGGCGGGAACGCTCCGGATGGATAGCGGCGGACGCTCATGTGAGCTCTTCCCCGAAGACGTTGACCGAGACCGTAGCGAGCACGGCGTAGATGCGCACGACGTCGGTCGCGGCAAGCGTGGCGCCGATCGTGAACGTGATGGTTTCGTTGGAATCGATCGGCGCATCGTAGGCGAGGTATTGCTTGAGATCGGTCGCCGCGCCGGCCACGGCGATTCCCAGGCGAAAAGTCGTCGAGACCACTGAGCGGTTGGAGACGACGATCGTCGAGATGATCGCGGAGGTCGCACCGGGCACGGTGTAGACATCGGTCAGTGAGGCCGCACCCGGGTTGGACTGGCCGAGAACTTTGTACGTCGAAGCCATATCAGCCTCCCATGAGCATGAAGATGCGTGTGGTCCCGCCCGGACCAGTCGGCCCAGTGGCGCCCGTTGCTCCCGCTGGGCCCGTCGCACCTCCCGGACCGGTCGCCCCGGCGACCCCAGCATCACCCTGCGGCCCTGTCGCACCGGCAGGTCCGGTGGCTCCGACAGCGCCCGTATCGCCCTGAGGGCCAGTAGCGCCCGCCGGTCCAGTTGCCCCGGCAGGACCTGTCGCGCCGATGGAGGCGAGCACGTCCCAGTAGGTCCCGCTCGGCGGCTGCTCGTTTGTGTGGCCGAGGATGCACACATAGGACGTGCCGCCATCGGTCACGGCATCGTCGATGACATAGGCCGTAGCCCCGGACCAGGCGCCGAGCCAGTTGAGTCCCGCGGGGCCGGTCGCACCAACTGCTCCGGTTCCACCCGTCGGCCCCGTGGCACCAACGTCACCCGTCACGCCCGTAGCGCCAGCTGGCCCGGTCGCACCTCCCGGACCGGTCGCTCCAACATCGCCGGGAATGCCCTGCGGTCCAGTAGCCCCTGCCGGACCCGTGGCGCCCACTGAACCGCCGGGGCCCGTCGCTCCTGCGGGTCCAGTGGCGCCGACAGCCCCAGCGGCCCCGGTCCCTCCCGTTGGCCCGGTAGCTCCTATGGGTCCCGTTGCCCCGTCGGCTCCCGCTGGGCCCGTCGCACCTCCCGGACCGGTGGCGCCGACGGCCCCAGCAGAGCCCGTCGTTCCTGTCGCTCCGGCGTTCCCCGCCGGCCCGGTCGATCCCGTTGGGCCTGCGCTGCCCGTTGGGCCTATGGTCCCGGTCGCACCAGCGGTTCCCGCTGGACCAGTCGGGCCGGTGGCGCCAACCGCGCCCACCGTTACGTCGACCGTGGCGATGCCCCCCGCAACGGTCACACCGGCCGGGAAGTCGAACTGGCGGGCGACGCCCTTGTCCGCCCCGTCCTCGGAGATGGCGACCTGGGCATTCGGGATCGGGCGAACGGTCGCGGCCATCAGGCGGCCTCCTCGAGGTGGTACCAGCCGTCATTCCAAAGGGTGGCGAGCCGGCGCAGGTGAGCGTCGTACTGCGGGGCGATGATGCCCGTCGTCCATGTCGCCAGCGCGTGGACGCGGATCGCGGCGCGGTCGAGCGTCACGGCTGCCGCTGCGCCTTCGACGAACTGGGCGAGGGTCGAGCAGAGGTAGCCGGACGCCCCGTGGCGGACGTTCTCGACGAGCCCGCCCCACGGCGTCGCGATGACCGGCGTACCGGCGAGCTGCGACTCGACCGAGACGCCGCCGAAGGGCTCGAGGTACTGCGTCGGGACGAACGTGGCGGCGGCGTTCTCGTAGAGCTGCGCCCGTTCCTCCGGCCCGACGATGCCGGCGTATTCCACGTCGCCCTCGAGGACCGTCCCGTCGGCGCAAGTGATCTTGCCCGGCTGGACCGTCCCGACACCCTGCCCGGCGACGACGAGGCGAGCCCCGATGGCGCGGGCAGCTGCCGCGGCTACATCTGGTCCCTTGCGCCGGAGGAGACGCCCGATGAACAGGAGGTAGCCGCCGTCGCCAGAGCCGAGGCGTGGGAACTCGCCGGGTGCCCAGGCGTTCGGGATCACCGCGTCGAATGCCCGGAAGTTGTCATCGTGCTCGCGCCCCGCGACGTGCGCCCGCCAGGCATGTGACTCGAATACCCGGAACGTCCCGGGCAGGACGCCCGAGTAGCCCACGCCCCACTCCCAGGCGATGTGCCCCGGGAAGGCGGCAACGATCTCGGCCTGGCAGCGCCCGGCGATGATCCCGATCACGTCGCGCGGACTCGCTCGCTCGCGGATCGCGGCGATCGCCTTCGCGTTCATGTCCCGCCACGCCACGTCGCCCGGGTCCCAGCGGTCGAACACGCGCTCGCGCCACGTCTCGTCGCCGAACCATCGCTGGCGGTCCTCGTCAGTCACGATCGTGACGAGTTCCTTGACCACCGCATCCGATCGCTCGCCGCCATACAGGATGACCTCGTGCCCCTGCCCTGTCAGCATCCCGCCGAGTCGGCGAATCTTGCCTGAGTACGCGCACGTCGACCAGTCGAACGTCGGGTCCGTGTGCGGGAGGGCGACGAGGTGGACGCGCATCAGGAACCGAGCCAGGTCTCGGACGTCAGTTCGGTCACGCGCGCAGCACCGTTCACGGATGCCCAGATGCCACGCACCTGCCCCGTGAACCGGAAACCGGCCGGCGATTCGTAGTAGCCCCCAGCGGCGATCTGACGGGTGTAGTCCGAGGTCGATGCCGGGGCCGGGCCGAACGCGAGGTACAAGACGGCCGACGAGTCGTTATAGATCACGAACCCGCGGCGCAGGTGATTGGAGTCGAGAATCAGTGTATCGATGTCGTCGGCGGTGACCGATGTCCGGTAACTCGTGTCGGCGGGCGGCGGCAGAACGTAGGCGGCGGCGCCGTCCGTCCGGCCCGCGCCCATGTCGATGCCGCCCTCGCCCGCCGTGAGGTAGGCCACGCCGGGATTGTCAGGGTCCACGATGAACGGGATGCGGCGTCCCGTTCCCTCTACAGGAGCGTTTGGATTCGGCATGATCGTCTCCTATGCCAACTTGGTGAGCCACAAGGCTGCATACACAAGCGTCCCCTCTACGGCTGGTTGAGCGATCCACAGCCCGATCGTGTCACCCTCCACAAGCTCAAAGACTATGGAACCCGCCACCTGTGCGATCGAATCGGACGCCACGACAGGCCACGGCGCACCGGGACACTGGCTGAAGCATCCGCCCTGTACGTCCCAATCATTCGGTCCCGTATATGCGAGATCGGATTGGGCGCCCGCAGTTAGGTTGTATGGCGTCGATGCTCCGTTGACCTTCCAGCGCATCGCATTGAATCCGACGATGTAAAGCCCGCCGAGCCCCGCCGGAATCGTGAAGATCGACACCCCCGCGGAAAACTCACCCGCTCCGGTGGCCTCCGTCACGAATCCATTGGTATCCCGCCAGATATTCGTCAAGTCCGGCGTATGGAAGGACACGGCAGGGATGGCAACACCAGTCACATCAATGAATGCGCCCGGACCACCACCCCCCGAAGCGCCTCTGATCTTCACCGTCTGCCCGGTCCTGCTCATGGCAGCACCACATCAATCGACACATCGGCGGCGTCAGAGGCGAGCGCGGCGGCCCCGGCGTGGAGCGTCGCGTAGATCTTGCCCAACTCGTCGGTGGTCGTCGACTCATCGGACAGGTAGTAGGCGAGGTCCGTGTCGTGCAGCGCGCTCGACACCCCATTGATCCAGAGGCGCCACGTCGCCCCGACGCCCTTCACCTTGCGTGCGGTGCCCGATGCCGTGGCGAACTGGCCCTCGACCTTTGAGGTCGAGTTGTCCGGGTCGGCCGGGTCGAGCAGGAGATCGCCGTGATAGACGACGTACTTCGCGCCGGGATCGACCTCCTTGCGCTGTTCCGCGAGCCGCTGCTGGCGGAGTGCCCAGCCCAGCGAAGGCGAGAGCACATCACCAAGTGTCAGGGTGTATTCGTTGGCCGTACTCAGATGGTCCCGTTGCGTCATCGTCACGCCACGGATGAGGAACCAGCGGTGATCGAACCCGTAATCGGCGTCGGTGACGGGGACCGCCTGACCCTTATGCCAGCCGTCATAACCCACGACGGTCACGGTCCCCGTCCATGATGGCAAGGCTCGCGACGCAAGGTAGGCATTCGCGAATGCGTCTCGCTGCTCCATGCTGACCGCGGCCGGCGCATCTAGATACTCCTCGCCCCAGATGCCCCCTGGCGCCCCACCGCCGCCCCAGCCTGTACCGCCGATGTGCGTCTCGCCGATCTGGTAGGGAATCGGCCAGTCCGGCGGCGCTTCGAGCACGTCGATCACAAACCCGGTGGCACCCCGGACGTATACGCCATCCACTCGCGGCATGTGATCGATCTGGAAGGAGAGCGACACGGCGAGGATCGAAGTCACACCGTCGGGCGTGTCGCTGATCTCGTAGGGCGCGAGGTTGTCGGGCAGATCGGCCGATGGCAGCCCGGCCAGAAGATCATCGCCATCGTCTCCCTCGTCGGGGATGATGACGATGCCGAAGTGAAGGGCCAGGTGCGGTGCGACGAGGGCGTTCCCGGCATTAGGGGAGTCGTTTCCGAACCACCACATCGCGGAGGCCGACGCAGCTGCTGCGAGATCGTTGAGGATGCCCTCCATATCCGAACCTGACCAGTTCATTTCGTCGCCGCTCGCCCCTTCGGGCAAGATCGCCGTGACGTAGGTGTCGAGATCGATCGGCCACGGATAGTTCCAATACCGTTCAAAGAGAGTCTGGACGCCATACGGTGTGGGGCTCAGATACCAGCGCGCCACCGGATCGACGCACTCGGGCTCGGGGAGCTCGCCGGTCGCGGCCTGCTCCGCGCTGATGTACCAAGAACTCCCGTCGGGCACGCCCACCAGGCGCCGCGGCAGGAGGAATGCCCAGCCGGCCGCAGTGAGGGAGTAGCGCATCGCGCCCTGCGCGGGCTTGTTCAGCGCCACGTTCCGGACGAGGCCGGAGAAGAGAACCGCATCGCCGAGTCGGGCCACGGTGTAAAAGTAGTTGTTGGGATTGGTCAGCCGTTCCTCGACAGGCAATGTGAACAGGGGGTCTGTCTTGAACCCCACCACATCGACCGACATCTCATCCGGGGCGCCGATATTCTCGGTATAGCGAAACGAACGCCAGTCAGCGGCAGCAACGATGTCCTCCCCGATGAGTTCGATCGTCAGGCCCATGTCAGATGCGCCGCCGGTATTCGAGATGCTCATCCATGTAGTCGAGGAGCGGACGCCCGCCGATCTCCAGGCGAATCACGACGGGGGTACTACCGCCATTCCCGCCGCCGGCCACAGCCGCGAGCGTCTGCGCGGGCGCGCGATTGAGGCTTGTGAGCGCGCGAAGGGCCGGGTTGCTGATGACCCACTCGGCGCCCCGCTCGCCGAACATGCCCAGCCTCGGGCCCTGCGATCCGATCATGCCCCCACCAGCCCAGCCTTCGATCATCTGCTTGCCCTTCCAGTAGGCGATGATCCGCTGTTGCTGGCTCGCCGAGATGCCGACGGAAGCGAAAGCCGACTCGATCTCGGCCATCTTCGGAAGGCGACCCAGCTGGGCCTTGAGGCCCTTCCAGGCATCTCCGGCCTTGTTGTAGTCGCCGATGTTGATCTGATTGCCCGGCTTGTCCGACTCTTCCTCGATGACGGCCGCACCGCCTCCCCCGAGGCCCCCAATGACCGCCCCTGGCAACCCGCCGAGCTTTCCCCCAACAAGTGCCCCGATGATCGCGCCGCGCAACGCGGCAGGGATCCCCTCCCATGCTTTCATCAGGGGATCGAAGAGTCCGCCGAGAGAGGACGCGACGTTTCCGAGCGTGTCGACCACTTCCTGCAACGTCGTCTTGAAGCCATCGAAAGCCTTCTTGAGCGCGTCCGCGGTCTCGATCCCCTTCAGCCGTGCCGCCTCAAGCGATCCCTGCACCGGCCCCTTCGGGTCGCCGAGGATCGTTCCGGCGTCGATGCCCAACGCGGTCAGGATGCCCCGGACCTTGCCGATGACGACCTGCTGCGTCTCCCACGCCTTCCGCTTCTCTTCGAGGGCTGCGAGTTGCTTCTTCTTCTCCGCGATCAGAATGGCCGTCTCGTCGGTCGCGGCCGTCGTCACAGCCGCCTTCGCCTCCTGGAGCATTTCCTTCTTGCGATCCAGCGCCTCACGTTCGGCGTCGGTTCGGAGACGGGCGTTGACCTGTTCGATCCCGGTCTGGACGGCCTCCATCTCGGCGGTCAGGATGGCGACCTGTTCGGCGTCGCCCTTCTGCTTGGCGAGTGCGAGTGCGGCATTCAACTCGGTCCGCTTGGACCCGAGTTCCTTCGCCGCGGCCTTGCGATCTTCGGCGTCCTCGACGAGATTCACGATGCCGTCGATGTAGTCCTGGGCGTCGGTCAGGGTCTTCCGTTGGGCGGCGACATCCTGTTCCTTCGCCAACTCGGCGATTGCCCGCTGTGTCGCGACCACATCCTCCATCGCCTTCGCGACGGCATCGGCATCGACCTTGCCCCGGTCGCCTCGCTGCGCGTCCGCGAGCGCGATCTGCGCCTCGTTCAGTTGCTCGTTCAGACTGAGTTGCTGGGAGGCGAGTTCGCGCGCTGCCTCGGTCGCGTCCATCAGGGCGAGCTTCTCGTCGATGATCGACTTGATGCCCTTGAGGCGGGCGGCGAAGACGCGATCCTCGGCCTTCACCAGCGCGTCGAGTGCCTTGACCTCCTTGTCGACGACCTTGATCTGCGCCTCGTAGACCCGGCGCCCATCGGCGACGGTGGTATTCGCCGTCTTGTGCTTCTGATCGAGAAGGGTGATCTCGTCGATCAGTTCGTTGATCCCGGCGGAGTACGGGTTGTAGACCTGGTTCATCGACTCGATCGTCTCGCTGAACGATCCGAGCGCACCATCCATTCCGAGAAGGGAGCTGACGAGGCCGCCGAGGAAACTGATGGCCTCGGAGATGGCGATCTTGATCTCCTCGACATGCGACTTGATCCAGTCCGTCACGTCGGACATGAACGCCATGATCGTCGGCCCAACGGCCGTGAAGAGGTGGACGCCCAGCCCGGTCCAAGCATTCTCGAAGCGGGCGCCTTCGCGAACGGCCGCCTCGGCCATGTTCCGCTGTTCCTCGGTGACGATGAGACCCTGCGACCGAAGGTCCTCAACGATCTTGGCGAACTGCTCGTCCGTCAGGTTCAGGTAGTCGACGAGCGTTTTCAGGCCACCGCGTCCGAACTCGCGGGCGATGATGTCCGCCTTCTTCGATCCCAGGCCCCACTCGTGCATCGCCTTACGCGCGTTGTCGAGGATCTCAATCTGGTTGAGCATGAGCCCGTTGGAGTCCTCGGTGACGATCCCCAACGCTTGCAGGCGCGGCTCCATGAGTTTCAGGTTTCGCGACGCCTGCCCGATCATGTTGATGAGGCCATTGATCGGAACGCCGAGGTATTTGAGCGTCCCGACGAACTTGGAGGTCTGTTCGGCCGTTGCGCCCGTGGCGTCGGCCACATCGTCGACCACGCGGATGTACTCGCGGCCCTTCGTGATGAGATCGGGGATCGCGTGGAAGGCGTCGGCGATCGCTCTCCCGAGCATCTGGAAGCCGGTAAAGCCCATGCCGAGCGCGAATCCCTTGCCGATCGTGCCGATGAGTCCCTTGATCCCGTTCAGGGATGCCTTCACGACGCCAAGGCCAGCGTTGAAGGCCCGATGGGCAGACGAGCTGAACGCCGTCTTCATGGCGCTGCCGATTCCGCCCAGCTCCTTGCGGATGTCCGCAAGCGGCGTCTTGCTCTGCCGGAGATCCTGCGTCAGCCCACGGAACCCAGAGCCGAGTGCCTCCTTGAACGAGAGCCCAGCCGTCTTCGCGGCGGCATCGCCCTCAGACTTCGCCGCCTTCAACGACTCGCGGTAGCCCTTGAGATCGCCCTCGAACGAGAACCGGAGCCGCGCTACGGTGGTCGCGTTGCCAGCCATCTACCGCAGCCTCCGCTTCATGCTGGCGCTGATGATCTCGCCGCCGCGCGAGGCCGAGGCCATCGCCGCGGGACGCATGTGCGGGTATGGGCGCGCACCGGGATGCTTGATCCGGGTCAGCCCGAACGAGCCGTCGATGAAGTGCGGCGCGGTCCCGAACTCCAACAGGTGTGCCGTGTGCGACGACGTGTAGACGATCGTCTGGATGTCGTGCTTCGTGCCGCCGATCTTCGCCCGGTTGCGGAGGGGGCGCCCATAGCGAAGGCGCTCGCCCGTGTAGGTCGACACCGCGAACGTGCGCTTGTAGACCTCCCGCCGTCCCTTCTTCCGCGGCCAGCGGCGCCCGCCGATGTAGAGCATGGCGAGGCCCGCACCCTCCTGACCGAGATCGTCCATCGCCCCAGCGGCGGCGTCGAGCACGCGGGCGAGGGCAGCCTCGTCGTACACGACGCCGGTCATCAGTTGATGACCTTGACGGCGCCGGGGAACATTGCGGCGAGACGCCCAATCGTGCTGTTCTGCGCCTGCGCGTCAGCGGCGCTCGGGGCCCGGCGGTGTGCAGCCTTCCACTTGTTGAGTGCATCGGCGGAGAAGCTGATGGATACAGCGGTCGCGACGGTCGCGGTGAGCATCTCCATCTCATCCTCCTTCCGTGCCATCAGGGCTCGCATCAGGACCTCGAACTGCCGGTTCGTGAGCGAGTCGTCGACTTCTTCGGGCGAGCGGAATCCCCACTCGTGGACGGCGAGCTCGTAGGCTCGGCCGATGGTGAGGGCGTCCGCCGCAGCGTGGCGTCGATCGCCCAGGTGATCATCTGCCCGATGATCGCCGCCTGCCGATCCGCCGGCACCAGCCTCCGGCTCACCGCGAAAGGGGGGTACGCTTCCTCTACCAGGGTGGTGAAGGCGGCCGTGATCTCGGGCGTGTAGACGTTCTCCGCAATCCACTCGGCGTCGAGCTGGCCTGTCGTGTCGTAGGCGAAGATCAGGGCCAGCATGTCGTCCGTCGCCTCGCCGAGCGACGAGATGATGCCGGGAATGGAATCCACGGTGTCGAGGCCGTCAATGCGGCCGATGATCCGCTCCTGCACGGCGGCCAGCCACTCGCGGTCCTGCTTCATGGTGCGCGGTTTCACCCGCCACGTCCGGTCGCCCAGGACGAGCGGAATGCCGATTCTCGTGAGGATCTCGACTTCGGTCTGTCCGTTGCGCGTGTCGGTGGTCATCGGTGTCTCCTGACAGAGGGGGTGCGGGAGACCGCTCTGTCTCGGCCTCCCGCCCGAAGGAAGATGCCTAGCTACCGGACGCGATCTCGATCGTGAACGGAGCGACGTTCGGGGCTGCCGTGTCGACATAGCCGATGAACGAGAGCTTCATGCCCGTGATCTCGGACTTCGAGAACGGGATGGACAGGGCACCCTCGGGGAGCGCGTTGAGGATCGTGACCGTCAGGGTCCGGCCATCGAGGCCCTCGCCCACGAGGATCAGATCCTTGAATGCCGCGCTCTCGACGCGGCCGGGCGCCCACGAGATGACCCCGAGAGATTCCGTCGCCCCGGGCAGACCCCAGGCGAGCTTTGCGGCGTTGATCTCGTTGACGGTGAACTCGGCCTTCGCCTCGACGCCCGTGACGAACACGGCGCCCGTGACAGGACCGACGGCGTTCTGGAAGTCCGGCTTGTAGAGGGTGGGGGTGATCGTGATAACCGGCGGATCGATGGTGGCGCCGCACTCGACGCCACCATAGGTCACGCTGGTCGGGGTCCCGAAGAACAGATCCTCCGGGGAGATCGTGATCGCCATGTGACGTTTCTCCTATGAACCGATAGGGATGGCCCGGTCGGGCATGTAGAGGGCGACGACGCCGAAGCGCGCCGGCCAACGGCCCTCGGGACCGGGCTGGGGACCTGTCTCGTCCTGGGCGCTCCAGAACCCGACTCCATCGTCGGCAAGGACGTTGACCGCCCCATGGAGAAGATCGGTGAGGGTGCGATAGAGCGAGTTGGCTTCGCGGTTGGAACGCCCATAGGCGGTCACGGAGATGCGATACGGGAGATAGGCCGACACGTCCGGGTGCCGGAGATGGCCGGCCTCTTCGAGGAACACGAAGGGCGGCGTATGCCGTCCCTCATCGTCGTAGGTCAGGATCGCGGCGCCCGCGAGGTCGGTGCCGACAGACTGGGCCCGGAGCCAGGTCCGGAGGAACGTCAGGACGTCGGGCTGGATCATCAGACGCCGCAGGAATAGTGGAGGCTGGACGCCCATGCCTTGAGCCGGTAGACGGCATCGGGCAGGCGGGACGGGAGGACGGGGCGCCCGGCCTCGTCCGGCGAGATGACCCCGCCGGGGTAGGTCCGGTCGGCCGACATGAGTTGACGGGCCATCGCCACGTTCGCCTCGACGGCACGACGGGGCACCGCCGGCCAGCCGAAGACGCCCGTGAACTCGATGAGTCGCTCGCCCTTCGGCCACCGGCTGTAGTCGCCCGTGCCGTTGAGGCGGATGTGGTCGTAGGGATAGACGGTGGCGGCCGCCTGGTTGGGATCATGGGCGGCCCGACTCTCGAGGTCGTAATCGGTCGCATCGAGCGTCACCCAGTCCGCGGTCCGCGACGTGCGGATTTGGACCGTGGTCAGGCTGACGATCCCGGAGTGGACATGGAGAAGTGCCGATCCGGAGCCCCGCAGGTAGCGGACCTCAGTCCCGGCAGTGGGATGGCGGAAGAAATCGGTCTCCAGTTCCTCAGTGATGCGATCGACACCATCGACGAGGGCCGCCTCCGCTTGGGAGGTGATCCATTCCTCGTCGTCAACGCCTGTCCGCTGGAGAGTGGTCTGGAGATCAAGGAGAGTGGCGTAGGTGAGACCTTCGGAAGCGATCGACCCGGCCTGCACGACTTGAACAGAGTCGGAACCACCGACAGCCAGGCCGTCGACTGTCCCGCTCCAGTCAGCGTCGTAGACACCGAGATCGGCGAGGGCTGCGACATCCCATTCGTAGGTGTACTCGCCGAGCCCGAGGTGGACGATGGCGGGCGCCGTTACCGGGAAGCCCGCCAGTTCGTCCCCGTTCGGGTCGGCGATCGTGAGGGCGAGATCGGCACAGTCAGCCAGTGCTCCGTTACCGTCACGGATCGTGGCCGTCCAGATGTAGGTCCCGCCCTGCGCGACGTTCGCCATCGGTCAGTCCCCCTTCGGGACGCTCGCTCAGCTCGCGCCGAGGTCGATCTGGCAGAACGCCGATGGCCGAACGATGCCCCATGCGGCACGCGCCTCGGCGAGGACCGCGTTCATGTTCTTGAGGAAGAAATTGTTGGGCTGGCCGACCCGGATGATCGTCTGCTCGCGATCCCACAGAACGGCCTGCCGCCAGTCGGCGACCCAGCCCGTGCCCTGCGTGACCGACTTGGAGGTCACGACGGGGAGCCCGTGCAGCATCGGCAGGGTCCGGGTGCCGGCCTGCCGGTTGTTCGTGCCGCTGCCCGCGAGGGTCAGCTCGAGGTCGATGTCCACCCAATCGAGCGGGTTGAGGACGTAGGCCGTGGCCTCGTTCTCGGCCTCGTCGGCTGCGCCGCCGTACTCGACCTTGCCGAGCGCGCGACGAGTCGTGGTCAGAAGGTCCGTGTCGTAGGCCTGGGTCTGGATGTTGGCCGTCGTGTCGAGGCCCGGCAACTCATCGGAGCCCGACCCGGCGAGCATCTGCGCCTCGATCTTCGAGATCACGCCGTAACGGAGGAAGTCGTCGATGATCGTGCGGAGCTGACGCGCGTCCGAGAGGGCGTTGTTCGTGACGGGCACCCAGTGGGCGATCGTCTTGACGCCCGGCTGAACGACCTCGAATGCGATGGCCGATTCGGGCTTGAGACCCGTGAGGTCCGTCGCGTCGCTATCGTCCGCCTCGGGGACGCCGGCCGCGTTGTTCGTGACCGCGGTGACGCGGACGAACTCGACGGTATCGCTCTCGGTCCCGCCGACCGTGACGAGATCGCGGAGCCGCAGGCGCGGCTGGAACATGTTGTCGTAGATCGAGGTGCGGTCGTTGATGATGAACGCCCCGCCGCTCGTGGAGCCGCCGCCCGTGATGATGGTCGCGCCGGGGCGCCGGAGGATCGAGCCCTCCAGCAGGACGGCGGGGCTCTCGAGGCGAGCGGTCCGGCTGATGCCGTGCTTCTGCCACGCGGCGAACGCCTCATTGGCGAACACTTGGTCAGCGATGGTGCCGAGCGGGCGGTGAAGCTGGGCGAACCCGAGCGCGGCCGGGTCCATGCCGGACTCGACCTTGGGCGCGTTGACCACGCTCTGACGGGCGCGGGTCAGGAGGTCGATGTCCGCCTCGATCGTGGGCAGAACACCCTCGATCGCGTTCAGGCGATCCCGCTGGGCCTCGGTGAACGTGCCGGCCGTCTCGACGGCGGACAGGATCGACTCCTGCTCCTTCGTCAACTCGGCGCGTTCGGCCTGCTTGACTGCAACTGGCGATGCCATTTCGTGTCTCCTAGCGCTATCGGCGCCGGGAAAACACGAAGCGCGCAACCGGCGCCCTCACTTCTGAGGGAAGCCGACTGCGCGCTGCCTATGGGCTCGTGCTTGTCGGGTCACCCGGCGCGGTAGGTCTCAATGGAGCCTTGCCGCGATCCGGACCTATTCAGTTCGCGTACAGAGTACGCCCCCGCGTCAATAGCCGCTCCCGACCCGCTCGCCGAAGTGTTCGATCCACGGCTCATCGGCCTTGGCGCCCCAGATGCCGCATCTCACGCGGCGATCCATGAACAGACGCCGGGAGAAATGGTGCTCGCTGTTCGGGACGGGCGGCCAGCGCATGACCCGCAGGAGGTCGCGCCGGACGAGGTGCGGGTTGAGCGAGTAGAACTGGCGGTGCTCCATCCACGGGCCGTCGGGTGACTCGCGCTCCGTGAACAGGGCCGGGTCGAAGCGGTCGATGATCGTCGGTCCGGACGCGACTTCGAGCGGGAACCATGCCTGGCGCTTGATCACCATCTGCTTGAGATCGTCCCCCTCGGCCTCCATGACCCGCACGATGGCAGCCATGTCCACCTTGCGCCGGTAGTCGATATCGTCTTCCGACCAGAACACCCAGTCCGCGTCAAGCTTCGCCCCTTCGGCGATCGCGAAGCGGACCGCCGGTCCATGGCCCATGTGGGCGTGCACCCGGATCCGCCACTCAGGGAAGCGCTCGGCCAGCCAGCGGGCGTAGTCCGCATCCCCCGAGTCGTCACAGATCACGCGCTCGGTGAACGGGCCGACCATCGCCTCGAGGCTCGGGATTGTGCGCTCGATGCACTCCCGCCGGCCGTTCGTGATGACGACGGCCCCAACGTCGGGCGGGGAGGGCGGACCCCCGTCGCGCTCGTCCAGGAGCGCCCGCATCGACGAGGCACGCTGGGCTCGCTCGTAGCGGTGGCGCAGGGCGACGTTGGCCTGGAAGCCGGGGTCGCCGGTCGAGCGGTCGGCGCTGATCGGATGCCAGAGGTGGAAGACCTCGCCGGGCAGTTGGTGGAAGCCGCCGAGGGTGCGACAGGCCATCTCGAACGCCGAGTCCTCGCTGCCCCAGCCGCGGAACCGTTCGTCATACCCGCCCACGTCGTCCCATAGGCGACGCGGGACGATGTTGACGCCACCATGAGCGTCACCACCCCGCAGGATCCGGACCCCGGAAGTCGGCCGGCGGCCGGTCGCCATCATCGCGTCGGCCCCGCCAGCGTCGGTCATCCAGTAGCGGTTGTACGGGCGCAGGAATTGGCCTGACTGCGCCGCAATCTTGACCGCCTTCCGCACCGGCTCGTGGTCGAGCATGATCGAGTCGGCGTCCACGAACACGGCGACCTCCCAGTCACCAGCAAGGCGGGCGGCCTCATTGCGGGCGGCGGCTGCGTTGAACGGCCCATCGTCGTGCGTGCCGACGAAGATTGGCCAGCCGAGCGCCTCCCAGTGCGCCCGCGTGTACTCCCACAGGAGGTCGCGACGGCCGCCATCGGCACGGCGGGGCACGAGGATCACGGCCTTTACCGGATAGGCACGATTCGTCGTTGCCCAGAAATGCTCGGAATAGGCCATCTCGCGGCCCGGAACCGGGCGCCCATGCGCGTCGGTCGCATAGAACGTCCGCGCCGGGAGCACAAGCGGGTTACAGCACTGGCGATGAACGAGGATGGCGGCGGTGAGGCCGGTACCTCCGGTGGTATCCCACACCTCATCGATGCTGGGCATCTCCGAGATGAGATGGGCGAGAGTGTCGAAGATCGGATGCTTGGCCTCGGCCCCAACGGTGCCGGCGGCGACACGGCCCGGGAGACTCGCGACTGGCTCGTAAGCCGCAAAGAACCGAGACTCCATGAACGGGGCACCATCGAACGTGTGTAGCGGTTTACTGTCCACGTCGACGTACACGCCGCCCTGCTCGCGCAGGATCGCCATCCGGGCGATGTCCGACATGCCGACCCAGTTCTCCTTAGATCGGTAGTAGTCGTAGGCCACGCGGTTGAGCATCGGGAACTCGGCGAGATCGTCATCTCGCCAGAGGCGATGCTCCCACGTCGGATGCATCGCGCGCCACGGGCCGATCCAACCTTCGGGGGCCGGGCGGGGGCCGACCCAGATCATGTGGAGTATCCGCGGGATCATTCGATCGTCCGAACGGTCTGCCCCGCATCCATGCGGGCGAGTACGTCCCGAAGCTCAGCTGTGGTGAATTGGGTCGCGGTCTCAGAGCCGAGCCGGAAGCCTGCCGGCAGTTCGTCGACGAACGTCCCCCAGAGCGGGCCGAGTTGGTAGAAACGGCCGGTGTCCCGCGCGTATCGCGCCTCGAGTTCGTTCAGAAGCTGCTCGTGCGGACGCTCGCCGCCGCGTCCGCCGACCTGCACGATTGGATGCCCGGGGGCAATCGCCTCGGCGAGCACGGCCATTGAAGAGGCGCGCGACTTCGGGATGAGGATCTGGCCCGATTCGATGCGCAGACCAGCGATGATGAGGTCGATCGCATCGTCGAGCGTGATCCAAAAGCGGGTCATCTTCGAGTCGGTGATAGTGAGCGGACCGCCAGATGCCACCTGTGCCCGCAGGGTCGGGATGACCGATCCTCGCGAGGCGAGGACGTTGCCGTATCGCACCAGCGTGAATCGTGGGCCGAACGGTGTGGCGGCAGCCTGGAAAAGCCGCTCCATGATCGCTTTCGTCTGCCCGTAGGCACCGATCGGTGCGCTCGCCTTGTCGGTCGAGATCCCGATCACTCGCGGGACGCCTGCCTTGAGAGCTTCGCGAACGACGACCATCGAACCCACGACGTTCGCCCCGACGTAGGCCGCGGTATCGTGCTCGGCTTCCGGCACGCGTTTGAGAGCCCCAGCGTGGATCAGGACGTCGACCCCGCGCAGAGCGCCCGCCAGCGTTTCACTGTCGCGGACATCCCCGAGGACAAACCGGCAGGACGGGAACCGTTCCCGCATTGGTGCATGCTTCGCGTCGTCACGCGAGTAGACGATGAATGATGCGTCCCAGCCCTCTCGGGTTCCCCGCTCGACGATCGCCTGGCCGAGGGAACCAGAGCCACCGGTGATGAGGACGTTGCCGGCGATCCCGCTCACGATGCCCACCCCGCGAGGATCGCCGCCCCACGCTGTGCAGCCCCGGTGGTGGACGAGTAGGCGAGACGCAAGGCCGCGTCGACGGTAGACGGTGGCGGTTCCGACAGGCTGCATCTGATCGCCTCCGCAAGATCCTCCGGCTGATCGACGTTGCGCCCGATCCCGGCTGCCGCCCAGAAGCGGAGGCCATGCTCGACTTCACGACGGAACCAGGGCGCGTTGAGAACGACGACGGGGCGGCCGGTGGCGGCGAACTCGAAGATGGTCGAACTGTTGTCGCAGACGTAGACGCTGGCGCGCTCGCACACCTCGCGGAAGGTGGATACGACCTCGATCCCGAGCCGACGGTAGATCGGGGCGAGCTTGTCGAGCGCCTTCGGATGCGCGTGACCGATGACCTGGAACTCACGGGCAAGATCCGGCAGCGCCCCGAGGTAATGATCGAGCGCCGTTCGCGTCTCGGGGACCTTCGTCCAGTTCCAGTGGAAACTGATTGCCACGACTGGCGGCCCGTAAGGCGAGCGGCGCGGGAGACTATCGACCGCCGGGTCTCCGATGACCTCCACCCGGGCACGCGGGTAGCGCGCGCGATCCCGACCGGCGGCCGTCTCATTCGGGGAGAGGAAGAGGCTGATGGGATCGCGTCCGCCGCCGCCGGCATAGGACCCGTTGTCGATCCCGACATAGGACTGGCCGATGCCGTGTTCGACGAGAGCGATGCGCCGATAGCCCCGGTGCCAGGCTTTCCCCACGTCCCGAAAGGACGCCACGACGCACGAGTCACCCGACGGGCGGGGAACGGAGCGCAACGGGAGGTACTGTGGCCCGCCACCATCGAGGTCCACGCGATGGCCCTTGCATTCAGGCGGCAGGGCCTCCCACAGAGGGAGAAGGTGCGCCCGATAGCGGGGCGCAGACGACAGAGCGTCGATGAGCATCTATCGGCGGACCTTCCGGCGGCGCAACTCCATCTCGAACGCGAAAGTGTCGGCGGACTCCTCGGGCGGATCGGTCCAGCCGTCGACCAGAGTCTCGGGCGGATCCATCACAGCCTCGGCCTCGCCGGCCCACTCCGGACCGAGCGCCAGCGTCGCGGGGCGCTTCGCCCCGGCCGGCCGGGACAGCTCGCGCCGGAGCACGCCGTCGAGGGTGTCGATCCGGTCGATCATCCCCTCGGCCTTGGCATCCTTGGCGAGGAGCATCCGGCCCTCACCGTAGCCATCGCGGACCGTCGCGAGCGGGACGTTGCGACCCTTGGCGACATCGGCCAGGAACATCGCGTAGTAGCCGTCGGCGATGCTCTGCATGTAGGCGCGCGTCTCATCCGTGAGCGGCTCGTAAGGACTCCCTTCGCCCTTGTATTTGCCGGACGTGATCTGGGTGATCTTCACGCCCTTCTGTTCGTAGAAACCCGACAGGTCCTCGTGGGCAGAGCGAATGCCGATCGAGCCGACCCAGCCCGACGGCGACACGACGAACTCGGATGCCTGACTCCCGATCCAGTAGGCCGCGGACGCGGCCATGCTGGCGACGGAGGTGATCGGCTTCTGGTCGCGCGCCGCGCGGATTTCGGCCGCCGCCTCCGTCAGGCCGTCCACCTGGCCGCCCGGCGAGTCGATGTCGATGACGATCGAACCGATGTCGGGATCGGCCATCGCCGATCGGAAGGCGCCCATGAAGGCGTCAAGGCCGGTCCCGCCCGTCGAGGTCTCCGCGAGCAAGGAGGCCCGTGGGGCGATGATGCCGTAAAGCTGGAGCACGGCCACACCATCACCGCCCTGCACCGGCTGGCGGTTCCGTGGGCCGGCGGCGTCGATGCGGGCCGTGACCTCCTCCGGCGTCAGGCGTCCGCCCTCGGCCCGGAAGTGGAGCATGTCGACGATGACCGCGAGGATCTCCGGCCGAATCGCCCACGGCTTACCGTAGACGGCCTCGATGATGCGACCGTACTTCATGGCAGCCTCCTTCAGGCAGCAGCCGGCTCGGGGAGCCGCAGCGTTTCGTTCTCCTCAAGGGTCATCCCCATAAGGTCGCGGACCACGCCGGCCCGCTCGAGCGTCCCGGCCGTCAGCATCTCGACCGTGCTCGTCTCGAAGTCGTCGAGCCCGACCGGGCCCAGTTCGATGAAGCGCTCGGCCCGGCGCTGGCAGTAGCGCTCGGCCGAGGCATCGGGGATCCGGAGCAGCCGCGACACGAACTCGGCGTGTTCGATGTAGAGCGCCCGGACTCCGGTGCGCCACTCGTCACCCGTACCGCCCGTGCGTTCGGCGAGCTTCGTGAGGCTGGCCGTCTCCTTACGCACGACGCGCGACGCGGCGTCGCGGACGAACAGGCGCAGGTGCGATACGACGGCCGGCGAGGAGGGCATGGAGGCAGAAGCCGGGATGGTGCGCGGAACGCCGTCCGCCCCGACGA
>Ga0315293_10002359_pt1 | contig 18182 bp, 12 predicted proteins | sample YL17G13_20_MG_FD_203071 | JGI IMG/M metagenome (GOLD analysis project Ga0315293, IMG submission 203071) | Sediment microbial communities from Yellowstone Lake, YNP, Wyoming, USA - YL17G13_20 | ecosystem: Environmental > Aquatic > Freshwater > Lake > Sediment | place: USA: Wyoming | collected...
TAGACACGCCGCTCGTTTTTCCCCATATTACCGCTCCAATTCCTGGGTTACCTGTAATATGAGGCAACGTATCCCTCAAAAACCTAATTTCCAACCCCCACGGTTACTTTTAATTTGAGGCAATTCGATAGCCAGGTCCTTCAAATAAGGGCTTGACTTTGGAGTCGGCCGAAATATCTTTATTGGTCGTTTTAAATTTTATTTGAGGAGGCTTTAGCTAAAAGATGGCGATAGTATATCCATTTCTCATAGTCGTTCACATATTGGTCTGCGTTGGATTGATAATTGTGGTGCTGCTGCAATCATCCAAGGGCGAAGGTTTGGCCGGAGCATTCGGCGGCGGCGGTTTGAGTGGCGCGGTATTCGGCGGACGGGGCGCTGCCACGTTCCTCTCCAAGGCGACCAGCGTCCTGGCTGTCTGTTTCATGATATCCAGTATTGCCCTTACGCTTCTTTCGTTCAGTGTCCGCGGCACAGGTTCCTCGGGGGTAATAGAAAACTTGAAATCCGGATCATCCGAGGTTGTTCCTCCAGCGCCATCATCAGTGCCAGGTGAGGTTCCCCCTGGAGGGGATACAGGCTCGGCGGGCGGTGGGATTTTCGATCAGGGCCAACAGCCCCAACAGCGGCCCGATACGACAAAGTAATCAAGGGGCCGCGAGTTTTCTTTAGAATTTTCATATGTCAGGTTCGAAGACCTGACACCACTTTTTCAAATACGAGCGGAAGTGGTGGAATTGGCAGACACGCCATCTTGAGGGGGTGGTGCCGAAAGGTGTGAGGGTTCAAATCCCTCCTTCCGCAGAAATGACTTGCAGGCCATCAGGATTTGATGGCCGTTTTTCTTGGTACACTTAAATCTTGCACGAGCATGAATTTGACGATATTGGGTTTCGAAGGATCTTCGAATACCCAGGGTAACAAAGAATAGGCCAACTGCCGGCGCACTATTTTTTTTGCGGAAATTCCCCGCATTCTCTTGCCTGACATCATGTTGTCTGCCTCCCAAAGGAATCTGATTATGATTCTTCAGGCCACCTTCATTTCTTCCTGCTATCCTCAATAAGCCTAAGAGCCATGCGCGGACCTTAAGTTACGATTTAATTCCTCGACAGCAATGTTACGAATCGCGGCTCCCCCAGTAAGTGATTATTAAATCATGGTTTAACCCTTGCACTCCGAGTCTTTTGGGTCGTCTTGGGCAAATGAATAAATTGAGATTAATGTTCTCGGTTTGAATTCAGGTGGAGCGATCCAACCAGCGGAACTCCAGTCCTCTCTCCGAACGTAGCAGGAAGCTCCCCATAAAAAAATATAGCCGGGTCCTGGAATAAAATTGGCCGAGAATTGTGATAACTACAGATAAGGGGATTTGGAGCGAAATGAATAAATCGGGGCCATTTTTGAGCTGGCAACTATACCGTTTCGGGGGTTTTTGTATTTAGGGAATTTCTTACAAAATTGTTCACAAAAAAACTTGACTAAAACCCGTTGTGCCCCTATAGTTTTGCCGAAAGTAGAGTAATTATGCTAATAGACCATTTTCGCTCTTAATTATGAAGGAGGTCTTTAACATTTAACAAAAGAATGGAGGCAAACGGCGTTAATAGTTCAGAATTGTTTATTCCGTCAACTCTAAATATTTAACCTTTTACAAGGAGGGTGAGGTTTGTTGAGGAAACCTGCACTATGGCTGGTCGCCATTATGGTTTTGCTGGTCTGGTCAGCGGCATGGGCCGGCACCACCGGTAAGATCGCAGGTAAGGTCACCGACAAAGAATCCGGCGAGCCATTGCCGGGGGTCAATGTGATCATAGTCGGTACCACCACTGGCGCCGCCACCAACATTAACGGTGAATTCTTCATAATCAATGTGCCGCCCGGAGCATACGTGTTGCGGGCTAACCTGATTGGCTATGGCCCCATCGAGGTAAAAAATGTCCAGGTCTCAGTCGACTTGACCACCAACGTCGATTTTCAACTGAGCACGCAGACAATCGAAATGGGGACTATCACGGTTGAGGCCGTCAGGCCCTTGATAGAAAAGGATATCACCGCGTCCAGGACCACCATTTCTCCCGCACAGATCACCGATTCCGCGGTAGACGGTATTGTAAATGCGGCCAACTTAACTGCTGGCGCCGTCCTGGGATCGTTCCGCGGTGGCAGAATCAATCAGGGCGAGGTGATCTATATGCTCGACGGCGTTAACCTGGCGAGTCCGCTGGGTGAGTCACGCGTCGGACGGAACCCGGGTTCCGGCAGCAGCACGGCTCTGGCGACGTATATTCCTAACGAAGCCATCGCCGAGGCTGAGGTTTTAACCGGTGGATTTGGAGCCGAGTATCCAAACGTCCAATCCGCGATCGTCAACATGGTTACCAAGGAAGGCGGAGCCAAGTATACCGGCAAAATCAAATCCATGTCCTCCCCCGAGGTTCTGTTTGGATCAGATAACAGGGAAGATCAGGTATTCGATGTCACCAGGATTGTCGGAATCGATACAATTCAGGAACAGGTGGTTGTCAACGGCTCGAAAGTTGATAAGGACAACCGCTCCAATTTCTACGACATGCGCCGGCATGAGTTCTCATTCGGGGGGCCGATCCCGATAGCTCCTGCCGATATTCCCGGTAAGCTTTCCTTTATGGCCTCGGGAATATACACATTTAATCGCAGCTACCAGGATGAGAGAGGCTGGTCGAAGAATCAATCTCTTCTGGGCAAATTGACCTATGAGCTCACAGCATCACGGAAACTATATATTTCCGGGCTGCGATCATTTGGCAATGGCCTTCCCTGGGATAGGTCGAGAATGTTCACCTTTACATGGGGCGAGCCAACTTATTTCTATGAGTATCCCAGGTCCACCGCCACTAATGAGAGACAAACGGTGGCATCATCGTTCACACCATATAGCTGGATTGTGGCGCCGGGTCATGTCGAGGATGAAGCTGATACCATATTCTTTGATTACCTGGCTCAGACCACGGGTGATACAACTTGGTTGACCACGCCGATGTTTGGCAATTATGGCGCGGTGCCGGATTCACTGATTGATGCCGCCAGGGATGCGGTTGACAGAAGCGGCATCGCCAAGAGTTATTCCGGCTACGACATGGGCAATACGGTTGCCAGATCCGAAACCTGGTCGAACCAATTCTCGATTAATTTCGTCAACAATATCAGCGCCAAAACCTTTTACAGCATAGGCTATTCGCGCTTCCTGACCGCCCAGAGGGCCAGGGTATACGATCCCTGGGATGGCCATCCGATTTCAGACAACGAGCTCGCTGATGCCAGATTCTCGCCCAAGATCACCCAGATCGCCGGCATAATCCGCATCAATCCCATGTACATTTCCCGGTTCAGGCAGGATGACCGCACCACCACGCAAACGCTCAAGGCCGATTTCAACAGCCAGATCAATTCCTACAACTTTATCAAGTTGGGAGTCGAGGGCAAGAGTTATGATCTGCTATACGACTACCGCTCGGTAGCCTCGGGCAACAACGAGTACAATGCGCAGTACCACGAGAAGCCGGTTCAGCTCGGAGTTTACGCGCAAGACAAGATCGAAACCCAGGGGATGATCGTCAACCTCGGTATGCGCTATGATTATTTCGATCCCAAGACGGTAGTCCCATTCGACTATCTTGCTCCGCTGAATCCTGGGTATAACGATATCAACAATCCGCTGTATGGCGAGACCTGGGATTTGCGCGCCAGGCTGCGAAACCCGGTGTCGGCCTCTCAGAAACAACAGCTGTCGCCGCGCATCGGCATAAGCTTCCCGATAACCGATCTCGATGTTTTGCATGTCACATACGGACACTATTTCCAGCTGCCGGTGTTTGACGATTTCTACACAAACCACGCCTTTGACCTGAGGGGCGCCTTCAAGTATATTGGCAATCCCAATTTGAGCGAGCAGAAAACGATCGCTTATGAGGCCGGCATTGACCACGGCTTCAATGACTACCTGAAGCTGGCCGTCACCGGCTTCTTCAAGGATATCGCCGATCTTATCAATCACCGGAGATTCTACAATCAGGAAACAGGCGATATCTTCTGGATCAACTATAATTCCGATTACGCCAGGGTCAAGGGGTTCGAGGTTACGCTCAGCCAGAGGCCATGGAAGGGGCTTTCGGGAATTGCCACCTATACATATGAGATAGCCAGAGGAAGAGCCTCCGACAAGACTCAGACGTTCCTTGATGACTATTACAACAGGATGCCAAGGACCGAGGATTTCCCTCTTGATTGGGATCAAAGGAATACATTCAAGGCCGATGTCAATTATGCGACTCCGGAAACCTGGGGAATGATCCTTGGCGATCTTGGTTTGGATGTAGTCTACATTTTTGGCTCGGGTAGGCCCTATACCGGGACATCCAGAGTAATTGCGCCCAATATTCCGCCCATTAACGACAAGCGATTTCCAAATTACTTCCAGATTGACATGCGCATCAGCAAGGGCTTTAAAGTTTATGAGAGTGTTCGCGTCGATGCTTTTGCGGCGATTCAGAATCTCACTGATGAGGCCAATATCAACTTGAACGTGACCAACGACGACAACTTCGACGCCGAATACTACGATGATACGGGTAATCCTGCTGGTCAATACGGAGATCCGTCTTATTGGACTCTACCAAGGCGCATTTTGCTTGGTGCACAGTTGCAATTCTAATGGTACCGATGTCTGAATATTTAGGGAGGAATAGGAAAATATGCAAAGAGGAATGACCAGGGGACTGGTTGGCTTGCTGGTAATAGCGGGTTTGACGCTGATTATCAGTGTGCCAGCCCTGGCCCTCGATAAGCGAGTGGCCGAAAATCCCCTCTTGCGTTTTCCGGGATATGCCAAGCCGACCGTGGCTGATGATACCGCCTGCACCGTGGGCAATGTCCACAACAGGATAACCAACTCCACTGTCGAGAAGGCAACCGGATCAAACGATTGGACAATCTTGATGGGCGACGACGCTTTGGAGCTGCCGTCGATGAGATGGCAGACGCCATCGAACTACGCCGCCATCAATGATTACCTCTATTTCGCTAGTTTCAGGGTGGGTATTGGCCAGAAGCTGGTGCATTTTTCAACTGATACTTCGGATCCGATCGAAGTAATATCGTCCAACAGCGATACTATGGCGGTCAGTTTGTTTGATGCTTACTGGCATATATCCGACCAGTCACCGCTCGTCGGCCCGGGCGACAAGATTAATATCTTGGCCCACTGCAGATCCTATGCCTGGTCGGAATCATATCGCGACGATTTCATCATCTATGATTTCTGGTTTAAAAACCTTAACGATTCCGCTCTGGCTCCAGTCTATATGGGCCTGCACGCCGACTGCGATATCTCCGTCCCCGAGGGCGGCTCGGGCGCCCAGGCTTATTCACGCGACGATTTGCCGAATTATTATCGCGACGACGTCACGCATGAATATATCTCGTTTATGTTTGACGGAGATAACCCCAACGTCGCAGGCGATGATATCGGGGGCAACAAGATCCCCAGGGAATGCCAGGGATTTATCGGTTCCAGGCTCCTTTATTGCCCGCCGACAATAGGCGGCACCGCTCCCGGGATACAATCCGGGCACGGCTGGTGGGACTGGAATTCCGACCCGGGTTCCGATCCGGATTGGATGCGTCTTATGAAGGATGGGCTTTGGCTGGCTCCGCCGCCATCGGTCCACGACTACCGATTCTTGCAGAAATTGGGGCCGTTTGAGATCCCGGCTAATGATTCCGTAAGGATCGTCTACGCCTTTGGCGTCGGCGAAGGGCTGGATGGGCTTCGCGCCAATCTTGAATGGGCCAGTCAACTCTTCAAGCATAGCCAGGATCCTGAATTCGGTTATCGGTGGCTGGGCCCATCGGCCCCGCCGTCGCCGACATTTACTCTGGTCGAGCCGGGCGACAGGCAGGTTACTTTGGAATGGGATTCAGCCGCAGAATCGGCCGCCGATCCGGCCACAGGGGACCTCGACTTTGAGGGATATCGCCTGTGGAGGAAAACCGGCGCCTCGGGTGGCTGGACCATGCTTCTCGAAAGCGATTTGGTTAACGAAATCGGGCTCAATACCGGTATTGTGCATTCGTATGTCGATAGAGACGTTGTGAACGGTTTCCAATACTTCTACGCTGTCACGGCGTATGATCGTGGGAATCCCGCCGAGGGCATCGAATCATTCGAATCGGGCCGATCCGGCGCGGTCAATGTCGAGCCGGGGCGTATCGTGGGGACGATCGATGCGGCCAAGTCCGGTCCTCATGCGGTGCCCAATCCGTTCGTGCTAACGTCGCCGGTTGGTTTCGGTTTCGATCCCAGCAACACCAATCCATCCCAGGAGAGGATAATGTTCGTCAATCTGCCGGCCAATGCCGATGCCAAGGTGACGATTTATTCTCTCACCGGTGATAAGATCATCGAGCTCGCGAAGCAGTTTGAAGAGACGGTCGTCAACTGGGATTTGATAACGAAATCGCGGCAGAAAATTGTCGCCGGTGTCTACCTGTTCGTGGTCGAGTCCAATGCCGAGGGGTTCGAGGACTTCATCGGCAAATTCATGGTTGTACGCTAAAGACTGGAGGTAAAGAAAGATATGAGAAAGTTTATCATACCTGCGGTTATTTTGGCCGTATTGGGTCTTTGCCTTCCGGTTCAAGCCCAATTTGCCAAAGTAGGCACCGTGGGACTAAAATTCCTGGATATTGGAGTTGGTGGCAGGGCCCTCGCCATGGGTGAGGCTTATGCTGCGGTGGCAAATGACGCCTCTGCCGTATTCTGGAATCCCGCCGGTATCGCCCGAATCGGCACTGGCGATGTCTTTTTCGGCTACACCAATTGGCCGGCCGACATCAACCTGTATTCCGGGGCTATCGTGAAGAAAACCGGCATCGGCCATGTCGGAGCCCATTTCAGCTTCCTCAGCACCGGCCTGATGAATCGGACCACTTATGAGAATCAGGATGGCGCCGGCCAGGGCACGTTCGTGTTCGAGGACTATGCCGTGGGCGTATCCTACGCCCGTTACCTGACCGACCAATTCTCTTTCGGTGCCAACTTCAAATTCATTCGCGAGAAGCTGGCCGATTGGGACGAGAAGGGCTGGGCGGTCGACATAGGCACCTATTATGACACCGGTTTCAAGTCGTTGAGAATCGGCATGGCTATCCTCAATTTTGGCCCCGATTTTCGTTACAATGTCCCGGATTTCGACGGTGTCCCGGTCGCGGCGCCTTACTACGGTCACGCCGATGGCCTCGATAACGATGGCGACAGTTTCGTTGATAACGATCAGGAAGAGGCGGCCGTGCCTTTACCGCTGTCGTTCCGCGCCGGCATCGCATTCGAAGTGTTTGAGACGGCCTCGTCGAAAGCCACTATGGCTGCCGAAGTGATGCACCCCTCGGATAACGAGGAGCATTACAATTTCGGCGGCGAGTATTGGTTCCAGGATCTCATCGCTTTACGCGCCGGATACAAGCTCAATCTCGACGAGGGCGGATTCACCGCCGGCGCCGGCATTAAGCTCCCGGTCCTAAGCGGTGCTTTCTTCGACTATGCCTATAACGATCTCGGCAAGCTGCAGGGAGTACATCGTGGCTCCTTCAGCTTGTCGTTTTAACGCAACGCCAATGAAGGAGGATTAAAGTGAACTTACTTAAGAATCCGGTCCTGAAGGTGGTTGGGTTGTTGGCGTTGGCGAGTATCTTTTTTGCCGGTTGTAGCGAGGATCCCACCGATCCCGGTAAAAATGCAACACCCGAAACCTCTATCACGACCTATGCGATTAATACGGCTCCTGATACGGTCGCCATCTTTTCCGTAACGGTTTACTGGCGGGCTTCGGATCCGGATGGCCGTCCGGAATATTATCGCTACTGGGTAACTTCCGGAAACACAACTGTAATTAGTCAACTCGAGACGTTCGAAACGAGCGCCACCGTGCAGTTGGATTTCGAGAATCCCGATACATCTTATACTTTCAATGTGCAGGCCAAGGACAGCCAGAACGAGTGGGATCCGACTCCTGCCCAAATGAATATCGCCATTAACGTTGTTCGTGACGTCACTGGATATCCGCCCAGAACGGAAGCTCTCACTGTTCCGCCGAATGGGGCGACGACGTCCCGCGGTGTTCCTTTCGTTGTCAACGGCGTTGATGTAGACGGGTATGTCTCGGATTTCGACTGGGCAGTCGATGATACCGCTGACTGGACATCGGTTCCGGCCACCTATGTGCTGCCAGGCGGAGTATCTACCCTGCAACTGAATCTTGGACCTTCTGCGCTTTCGCTTGGGCCACATACCATCTTTTTCAGGGCCGTGGATGTTTGGGGAAATGTGGACCCGTCGCCAATGAGCGTTTCGATCAACGCCGTGGCCGGTTTCGCGCCGGAATTGACGCTGTCGGTCAAGGAAGATGAATCGTTTGTGGTCCCATTTACGGAGCCGACTATCGAGTTGCTTACGATCAACTTCAACACCACCGTAGATTTTTATTACGGCGCTATCAGGGATTACTACATCGTCACCTCGACCGGCATCAATGATACGACGACGGATGCGTTCATTGAAATGCCCAATGTTGGCGGGGGGGATTACTGGATAGAAGTAACAGCCAACGACATTGGCGGTAATTCCACTGTGGTAACGGTTAATTTCTCCGTGGTGGTGCTGAATGCGCACCAGGGTATCCTGGGAATTAACGGTATCGATTGGGCGACTTATGGCTCTCAGGCCGCTAATGTTTGGATTAATGCGGTTCCATTCGGCAATTTTCCGCATTTTAAATGGTGGGATTTATTCTTGATTCCTCCGGGTGGAGGCAGGCCGTATGCCGATTCGGTATTGGGATCAGGGGCTCCCCCGGCCTGGATGTTTGATACTCTGTTCTTTTCGGCGGTGGCCTGGTTTGGCAACGAGTTCAGCGGTGATGAGGTCTTCTGGCTGAACTTTGCCGATGATGGCACCATCATGAATTACCTGAACAACGGCGGCAACCTAATTCTTGCCACAAGGTTCGCTCATGACTTCTTCTTCCCGGAGCTTGATGCTTTTGCGGGAACGAATCCGGACAATTGGGTTATAAGCGCCAATCCGGCTAGCGCGGTCGCAGTGGGAGATAGTTTGACGAACATTAGCAGAATAGGTTCACATTCATTCACGGATATACCCGCGATTTCAGGATCGACATCGAGAGTCCTTTACGAAGATGCGGCTAATCCCGGATACGCTCTCGGGCTTATCGCCGAGCCGGCCGGCGCAGGCAAATTCTTTTTCCTGGCTGGTCGTGGCTATCGGTGGACCAATGCCGACTTGAAGGCCAATCTTGATGTCATCTACCGACATTACTGCGGTATGAGAGATGAATACTAGACTGAGAGCTAAAAGGAGAAATAAAATGAATAACAGAATCAAATTCCTTGCGGCGGCCGGTCTGGTACTTTCGATTGCTATGATTTTTGCCGGCTGCAGCACCGAAGACCCCTGGAGTCCAACCCAGACTGTGGAGCTAAGCCTGACGCTGATTTCCGGGCCTGCAAACTCCGATACAGTTACATTGGGGTTTATAATTTCCTATTCCTGGGCCGCTTCCGGCGGGTCAGGACAAGTGCAGTATCAATATCGCCTCGATGACCTTAATTGGTCTGCTCTTTCCCAGAATACATTCGCAACGCTTGAGGGGATAAGCGAGGGTGCGCATACATTTGATGTCAGGGCTCAGGATGCCGGAGGGGCTTCCGATGAAACTTCTGCCGATTTCTTTGTCATGGCACATGCCGCCACGCCCGATACGGATATCCCGGTTGTGACCATAACGGCATCGCCGGCGGAAAGCTCATTTGTCGCCACCGGTTCCACCATTTCATTCACCTGGGAAGGGGCGGATGTCACCGCCGGCGATAATCTTCTCTATCGCTATTTCTTTGCCGCAGACACATCGGAGTGGTTACCTGCACGCACCGCAACCTTCTCAAATGTGGCATCCGCCGATCCGGCCAGCTTCGCTGTTTGGGCGATGGACCCAAGCGGTAATGTCTCCGATCCCGCCGCTATTACCTTTATCGTAAAAACCGCCACCATTCTCTATGTCGATGATTATCAATGGGTGGATCCTTTTCAGAATGTCGATATGGTAAAGGAGCGTGAGCAAAAGGCATTTTACCGGGCGGCTTTGGACGGCTACGCATTTGCCGAATGGGAAATTGCCACCCAGGGCATGCCCGATTCGTCTTTCATCACGAATTTCACCACTGTCATATTCGCCTCTGATAGCTATCTTGGTGACGCTTCAGATACCTGGTGGACTTATGTCGGCGATGCCAGTGGCGGCGTTTTGCGCCACTACATGGAAAGCGGTGGGCACCTTATCGCGGCCGGCGCCAATATCCTGCAGTGGATTTATAACTCCAATCCACCGCAAGTCGGTGATTTCGAATTCGACTGGCTCGGGATAGATTCTACTGCCGGCTGGGATTTCTGGGGCGATTTCACCTGGGCTGTAAACGCCGGTAATGTCGCTGAGCTTCCGGATTCAATGAAAATTGACGTCGGTAAGAATGGCGACCAGGTTGATATTGCCGAGGACATCTTCGCATTCAGGGAAGGCGCAACCGGCCTATACGTTAAGGGATTGGATATCGATGGCGCTGAACCGGCTGATTATGGCGAATCCGTGGGGCATATTTATGCTCCGGGCGGAGTCGTCGCAAGATCGGCGATGCTCAACTTTGATGCGTTCTCGATGCCATTGGATGATATTCGTACGACTTTCAGGTATATTTTAACTGAATTCGGCGAATAGCGGCCATTTAACACTCTTACAGAGCCCGTCCCGACCAAGGGTCGGGGCGGGCTTTTAATTTAATGATGAGAGTTCTAAAACGCCGGCTCGGCCTGCTCGTCCTTTTTGCCCTCTTGACCAGTACCGTATCGGCGGATGACGGATTCGATAGGAAACTGCGAGCGCTTCTGACAGATTCGCCTCTCGATAATGCCCAGATAGGTATCTCTATTTACGATATCACGGCTGATGAGTCGCTTTTTCGTCACAACGATACACTGCTTTTCAATCCGGCCTCGAATCTTAAGCTGTTCACCAGCGCGGCGGCCCTGGAGCTTTTGGGACCATCGTACAGATTCAAGACTCAAATTTTATCTCGCGGTAGGATCGAGGGTAGCAGACTTTCTGGTGATTTGGTCATTGTCGGCGGCGGCGATCCGTTGATATCTGGCCGTTTTCGCTCGCATGTTACGGAGGTTCTCGAATATTGGGCCGACAGCCTGATCGCCCGCGGAGTGAACGAGGTCGAGGGGGGTATCGTTGTCGACAATTCCTTTTTTACGGGGCCGAACCTGGGCCCGGGGTGGTCGTGGGATGACCTGACTTACTGGTATGCCTGCCCGCTCTCGGCGCTATCGTTTAATGATAACTGTGTCGACCTGAAATTCCTGCCCGGACCGACCATCGGCTCTCCAGCCTTGATAGAATGCGACCCCAACATCGGCTACATCATAACTCACAACATGGCGTACACCCTGCCGGCGGAATCGAGCTTTACGCTCGACTATTATCGTATCCCATATACCAATGATGTCACCTTTTTCGGTGGAATACCGATCAGCGACACCGCTGGTGAGATCGATTACGTCTCGGTGCATCGACCGGAAATCTACGCCGCCACTGTTTTTGGCAGTGTGCTGGCTACGAGGGGCGTCAGAATAAAAGGCAAAATAACAGCGATCGAGGACCTGGAGATTTCCAAAAGGGCCGATTACTCCCGGCCCAACCTCTCGCCTCTTTTCACCTGGCAGTCGGATACTCTCGGCGCGGTTGTCAAGGTCATTGACACCAATAGCCAGAACTTTTTTGCGGAACAAACGCTGTTGACACTCGGCGCCGAGAAGGCCGGCGAGGGAAGCTTTAAAGCGGGCATTGGGGTCGTCGGGACCTTTTTCGATAGTATCGGCATTGGCGGAGATGACCTGGCAATGTATGATGGTTCAGGCCTGTCATATATCAACGCTGTCAAGCCACGGGCCGTGATTGACCTTCTGCGGTATATGTCAGCCAGGCCGAATTTTGAAACGTATTACGAGACCCTTGGCAATCCCGCAGTTGACAGGTCGGTCAGCAGGAGGCTCGAAGGTGTTGCCGGTCGCGAAAGGATCAGAGCCAAAACCGGACATATCGCCGGCGTAAATACGTTTTCGGGGTATCTGCTGGAATCCAAGAGGAGTCACCTGCTCGCATTTTCGATCATGATAAATAATTACACCTGCCCCAGGGCGCATTGCGAGGCCTGGGAGGACAAATTAGTGACATCGCTTCTGGAAAATTATTAATGGATTTTTTTCATTATAAGAATGGCGAGCTCTATTGTGAGGAAGTCCCGGTCAAAGAGATCGCCGAAAAATATTCAACCCCCCTATTCATATACAGCCTGAAAACATTGGCCAGGCATTTCGAAGTGACATCGCGGGCATTCGACAATATTCCGCATATCATCTGCTATGCCGCCAAGGCCAACCCCAATTTGGCGATACTAAGAGTGGCGGCTCTTTGCGGAGCCGGCTGCGATGTTGTCTCGGAGGGGGAATTACGTTCGGCATTAAGGGCCGGAATCAATAGAAATAAGATTGTCTTCTCCGGAGTCGGCAAGACCGATGCCGAAATTGCGGCCGCGATCAAAGCCGGGATTCTCTTTATTTGCGCCGAATCAATGCAGGAACTTAAGACAATTGCCATGATAGCCAGGAGCCTGGGCAAGAGCGCGCGGGTCGCGGTCCGTGTCAATCCCGATATCGACCCCGGCACTCACCCTTACATAGCGACCGGCCTTAAGGAAACCAAATTCGGCATGGATGAACGATCTTCACTCAAGGCATACCGGTTTTGCAGAAAGAACAGGTGGCTGGAGCCTATTGGTATCTCGATGCATATTGGCTCGCAGATCGAGACCACCAGGCCCTATTTCGAGGCGGCCACAAAGATTGTAGAGCTGTTCAAATATTTATGGAAACAAAATATCCGTCTGAAGTATATAGATATCGGTGGGGGATGGGCGGCTCATTTCAGGCATGACAACAAGCTGCCATCTCCTGAGGATTACGTCTCGGCGGTAAAGGACCTATTCATTGGCCTGCCGGTTACGGTAATTGCCGAACCGGGCCGATCGGTGGTCGGTAACGCCGGGATTTTTGTTATGAGGGTGATAGCAGTTAAGCGGAATCCGGGCAAGAGCTTTTGCATAGTCGATGGGGGCATGAACGATTTTATACGGCCCGCGCTCTACGGGGCAAGGCATACGGTAGAACCGGTTGCCCCGAGGAAGGGGCGAAAGGGTGTGTTTGATGTTGTCGGCCCGGTGTGCGAAAACAGCGACTTCTTTGCTTTGGGCGCCAAAATGCCGATAATAATGAAAGGGGATTTGGTTGCCCTTTTCACGGCTGGAGCTTATGGGGCCACCATGAGTTCAAATTACAACAGCCGCCGGCGCGCCGCCGAGGTTGCGGTGGCCGGCAAAAAGATTATATTGGTGCGGAAAAGAGAAAAATTAGCTGACCTTATTTCCGGTCAAGATATGTCCGGAATCAATGATAAATTAGTGAGGGGACTTCAGTGAAAAACAGCAGGCCGTCTTTTATCGAAATAGACCTGGGGGCGTTAAGAAACAACATCTCGGTGGTTAAATCGTGGGCCGGCGAGGGTACCCGGATAATGGCGGTTGTCAAGGCCGACGCCTACGGGCATGGCGCCGTAAAGGTCTCGCAGGTCGCCGAGTCGGAAGGTGTCGATTTTCTTGGAGTGGCCTTTCTGGAGGAGGCCTGTGAGCTTCAAGATGCCGGGATCAGGGCCCCCATAGTCATACTCTACCCCGAGGACGATGATCGCTCTGTCGAGGCGGCCAGGCGCGGCTTCCATATCACGGTATCGGAACAGGCCCAGCTCAAGCGTATCGGGCCAGGCAGGGACGAAAACGGTCTTCCAATCAAATACTTTGTCAAGGTCGAGTCGGGAATGAATCGCTATGGAATGCATGCCGATGATGCTATAGCCACGGTGGAGGAAAAGGGGACCCGGCCCGGCGAAGAGCTGATCGGTGTCACCACCAATCTGGCCGATCCCCTGATGGGAAGCGCCCACCTGGCAGCCAGGCAGGTCGAGAATTTCCTGCAAGTGATGCAGACTATCAAGCGGCTTTCTCAAAACGGCCTATTTTACTCGATAGATTCCTCCGGCTCAGTCTGGAAGAACCGTCATGCCAACGGCACCCTTGTCAGGATTGGGCATCTTCTATACGGCCTGGTCCCAGGCGGCATAGACAGCCGAGAGCTTAAGCCCGTCATGTCGGTCAAAAGCCGCATCGCGGAGATACATAACCTTCGTCCGGGGGATGGCGTTGGTTATGGCTTCTCTTACGTGGCATCAAGGCAATCTCGTGTGGCGACAGTTCCAATGGGGTATGCCGATGGTTATCCCTGGTCGCTATCAAATAAGGGGTACGTGATAGTGCGCGGCAATCGGGCCCCGGTTGTGGGGCGGGTATGCATGGACGCTTTCATGATTGACCTTACGGAAATACCGGCCAGCGCTTCGGGCGACGAAGTCATCATATTGGGGCAGAATGGCCGGGAGAAGATCGATGCTCATAAGCTCGGGCAATGGGCAGGGTCGTTTTCATACGAAATATTATCTGGTTGGGGCAAGAGGCTGCCGAGAATTTATAAATGACTGCAAGGGTGAATATCAGCGTAGCCGATGTCAGGGCAGAACCGAATAATAGATCGGAGAGGGTGAGCCAGGGCCTTCTCAACGAAATTGTTGATGTTATCGGTGATGCTCCTTCATTTTCCATGGTTCGTTTTTCCGACGGATATGAGGGCTGGATAGCCAATCAGTTTTTGAATCCACATGATAAATTTTCGGGCGATGGCCCCCATATTGTCCAGGCCAATATCGCATCCGCCTATGAAAAACCCGATATATCATGGCGAGCCATTGCTCATATTCCATACGGCTGTTGCCTGTATGGGGAAATGGCAGGGGATTTTCTCGAGATGCGAACCGAGCGCTGGGGTAATCTCTATGTTGATCGGATCAATCTGATCGAAAAAAGCGAGATTGCGCCGCCGGAAAGCCTTATGTCGGACGAGATCGTGATCGAGGCTGAGAAGTTTCTTGGAGTTCCATACCTGTGGGGCGGCCGATCGTTTTTCGGCTTCGATTGCTCGGGATATGTCAAAGCGATTTTCGCCAGATTCGCCAAAGAGCTTCCGCGCGATACCAAGTACCAGATCAAAACGGGGACAGAAGTCAAGAGAGATGATGTCAGGCGGGGTGACCTGCTGTTTTTCCCGGGGCACGTGGCGCTGGCGATAACGAATACCCTTTTTATTCATTCCAGTCGCCAGAATGGCGGCGTAGCATATAACAGCCTCGATTCTCGGAATAGAAATTACAGGGGAGACCTGGATAAATCGTTCAAGACTGCGCGGAGAGTATTTACGTGAGAGCGCTGGGAAAAACCGTCGCCATTGCGCTGGTGTTTATGTTATCATTAATTGCGCTAATGGAAATTAAGGGTGATACTATGTCGGGGAAGAGGCTTCATAGCATGGTCTTTATGGAGACCAATGCCGATTGGCAAAGATGCCAACTTGTCAATTGCCGATTGTTGGAGAAAGAAAATTCTATTGGCTTTATCAACCTATCTGATCCGGCAGAGCTTATCACGGACAAGATCGATCCCGGATTCTCATTCACGCAGTTGATACTGTCGTGGAACGCCACCGGGCCGGATTCTGCGTCGGCGCTCGATTTTATCGTAGAGGTATCGCCGGATTCGCTAACGTGGCATCGGTTCGATTACCAGACCTGGGGTTTGGGCGAGGTGTCCGAGAGGGCGTCAGGAAGGGTGAAAAAGATTGCCGGCATAGGCCAGATCAATGTCGATTTTCTGACGCTCGAACAACCTATGCGCTACGCCCGGGTAATTGTCAGGGCTCTGGGGAATGGGCAATCGCGGGAGATATTTCTGCGCCGATTGGCGGTCGCATTCTCAAATGACAACGCCGACTGGGACGATTATCGCGCCCACCACGGGATAGTCAGGAAACCCGAATATTCCCGAGTAAAGCTGGCCGTTCCCTACTATACGCAGCGCAGCCTGCCGACAAGCCTATCCGGCAATTGCTGTTCTCCGACCTCCGTTTGCATGGTTATGAATTATCATGGAATTGAAATTACGCCAGAGGAAATGGCGCATCGGGTATATGATCGTCGCGACGGAATCTATGGCAACTGGCCCCATAATGTCGCCGCGGCGTTCGAAAGCGGCCTTGGTAAAACCTGGGTCGAGGTCCATTGCGGTTTCGACGAAATCTATGACGAGGTTGCGGCCGGCGAGCCGGTGGTTATCAGCATCTCTTACAACTATGACAAACTCCCGCGCTCGCCGATCCACGAGGCCCCCGACGGGCACCTGATCGCCGTCGTTGGATTCGACGGCCCCAATATTGTGATCTGCAATGATCCGGCGGGGCACAGCACTGGGGATGGGATCGTAAATTACCCTCGCAAGGAACTCGAGGGAGTCTGGATTGGGCATGGTGGTGTCGCCTATCATCTATGGCCGGTGCAGTAAAACCCAAAAGGATCGGGCCTGGCTCGCGCATAGCCATAATCGCCCCGGCCGGGCCACCGAGAGCCGATAGACTTCGCAAAGGGCTCGATTTCCTTCGAAAACGCGGTTATATGTTGAGAGTCTATCCCCAGGTAAGGCGCAGCTTGGGATATTTGGCTGGTGATGACAGGCAGCGCGCTTCGGCGTTGATGGACGCCTTCAGCGATAAGTCGATTGACGGCATCTTCGCCGCCAGGGGGGGATACGGGTGCCTGAGGCTCCTGCCGCTTATCGATTATAAAATCGTTGAAGATAATCCCAAGGTGTTTGTCGGTTATTCTGATTTGACAGCGTTGCTCCTTTCGATATATAAAAAGTGTGGTATCGTGACATTTCATGGTCCCATGGCCGCGGTGGAATTTGGCCGCAGGCTCCGGGAATATACGATATCCCATTTTTTTGGAACTATCGAGGGGGAGGTATCACCGGGGATTATTAAGAAGCCAGCAGGGTATAAGTTCGGCGCAATCAATGGCGGCGCCTCCGAAGGGCCGATCATGGGGGGGAATCTCTCGCTGATGGCCAGAATGGCCGGAACAGCGTATATGCCATCGTTTAAGGGCAAGATCGTTTTTCTGGAAGATACCGAGGAGGAACCATACCGCCTTGACGCTTATCTGGCGCAACTTTTCATGTCGACAGATATTACGGAAGCGGCCGGCTTTATTCTGGGCGAGTTTACGAGAACGGAGCCGCGATACGGTCATGTTAAGGGTTGGAGTGCCGCGCAGGTGCTAAGGGATTATTTCTCGCGGCTTGACCAGCCGGTGCTGACCGGATTTCCCTGTGGGCACGGGAAAGAAAAGATCACAATACCGATTGGAGTCAGGGTTATGATGGATGCGGACAAGAAAACAGTTACATTTCTTGAGAGCGGGGTTCGAGAATGAAGTTAAACTATGTAGAGCATGAAATACATTTGAGGAATACCTTCCGCACCACGCACGGCGCCTCGGATGTCAAACGGGTCATAGTGGTCGATATCGACGGCGGCCTGGGGGAGGCTTCTCCTGTACACTATTACGGGGAGAACCTCGACACCGTGAAAATTTTTCTCGATAAGGCCCAGAGCGTATTGGGAGATGATCCTCTCGATCTCGAAGAGCTTGGCGGGAGACTCGACCGCGTGCTGGCCTGGAACTTCAGCGCCAAGGCGGCGATCGATATGGCTATGCACGACCTGGCCTGTAAGAAGCTTGGCATCCCGCTACATAAGTATTTTGGAATAACGCCGAGGACAGATCTCGCCACCTCGTTTACGATCTCCATATCCGATCCCGACACGATGAAAAAGCAGACCGCCGAATCTCCCGGCTATCACGTCTATAAAGTCAAAGTCGGCGTGCCAGGCGATATCGAGATGGTAGCAGCGGTGCGCGAGGCTACGAAGGCACGAATCAGGGTTGACGCCAACGAGGGATGGACCGTAAAGGAAGCCATCTGGCGAATCAAGGAGCTGGAGAAGCTCGATGTGG
>Ga0315293_10002360_pt1 | contig 18180 bp, 11 predicted proteins | sample YL17G13_20_MG_FD_203071 | JGI IMG/M metagenome (GOLD analysis project Ga0315293, IMG submission 203071) | Sediment microbial communities from Yellowstone Lake, YNP, Wyoming, USA - YL17G13_20 | ecosystem: Environmental > Aquatic > Freshwater > Lake > Sediment | place: USA: Wyoming | collected...
TGGAAGTACAGACCCAAGTGGACAACCAATATTACTTGAGATAGGAAACTATACATTTGCCTTTAATGAAAAAAATAATGGCTACTCTTCGTTCTTTGATTTCCATCCTGACTTATCTTTGTGTGCAGAAGAAATAACATATTCATTTAAAGATGGTGAGTTATGGGTACATGATAATTATAATGGATACTGTAATTTTTATGGAGTACAAGCTACACCAGACATCACAACAGTTTTCAATCAAAGTTTAATTCAAAAGAAAACATGGATAAGTGTTTCAGAGGTAGCAAATAGTATTTGGAGTTGCCCTGTGATTTATACAAATGTAAATAGCTATGGAACACAAAGACAAGAAACAAACTTAATAGAAGCCGACTTTGCAGTGCTAGAAGGCAACCAACACGCAAGCCTTTTGAAAGATGTAAACTCAATAGGAGGCATAGCAAATGGTGATTCTATGAAGGGAAATTGGGTCGCAGTAAAATTTCAAGGTTTAAATCCAAATAATTTTGTATTTTTATCCGAAATTTCAATGAAGTATATTATTAGTAACTTAACAAATAGATAAAATTATGGCAGCAGAAAAAGGACTTGCAGCAGCACTTGGAGGAGCAGCAATGCCCTACTTGGTAGGTGGTCAAATATTAGGTGGAGCTTTACAGTCAATTTTTAGTGGAACTCAAAAAGCTAAAAAAGAATACGAATCAAAGCTTGGACAAACTCCACAATATACAGGTGGTAGTGGGATAATGGATTACTATAATAAAGCATATCAAAGGTCAAGCGTATTGCCTACAGAACTTGCATCTTATAAAACCCAAATGCAAAACATAGGAGAAAGCACAGCTCAAGGATTAGGTGCATTAGCTGGAAGAAGAAGTGCATTAGCAGGAGTAGGTAGTATCCTTAGAGGTCAACAACAAGCACAACAACAAGCAGTGGTAGCAGGGGAAGCTGAACAGTCAAGAAGATTTGGACAGTTGGGTGGAGCAGCACAAATGAAAACAGGAGAAGAAACAAAGCGTTATCAATATAATGCTTTAAATCCTTACTTAAGGCAGCTACAAGCTTCTGAACAAAAATTAGCAGCAGCACAAGCAAGAAAGGATGCAGGGTTTCAAAATATTATTGGAGGTGTTAACTTAGCTGCTATGGGAAGCTTATACAAGAAGGATGCAGATAAAACAGATAAAACAGATAAAACAACACAAACTCCTATATCTCAAATGGCTAAACCATCAATTTTAAGAGGATATACTGAACCAGAAATTGTTGCACCTACTGAAACTATGCCACAACAATTTTCTGCATTTAAAACACCAAGTTTACCAACATATAAAGCATACAATAATCAATACCTTAAAAATTTAAGAGGTTTTTAATAAAAAATAAAACAGATGCCAACAAGAACCGTTCAGCCAGTATCTAATCCTTATGCAGGTGGTGCAATAGTTGCTGATTTTACTCCATACTTAAATCTTGCTTTACAACAAAAAGCTAAAGAAGAAGCCAAAGCTGCTGCTGGGCAAAAGGTATATGAGGATATGATGAAAGACCCTAACCCTAATGGTATTAGGCAGCAAGATACAAAAGGGTTCTATGATAGAACAACTCAATTGAGAAACTTTGGTATTCAAAATAAAGAATTAATCAAAGACCCTGTAAAAGATGGAGGTAAAGCTTTATCTGATTTCAGAAGAATGACTACTGAAATAGCAGGATATATAAATCAATCTAAGGATGCTAAAGAAAGAGACAAGCAATTTGCTCCTATTTTTTCGAATCCAGAAACATCAAGAAGAATAAGACCATCTTGGATGATTCAATATGATTCATTTCAAAAACCAATTGACTTAGGTGGTGGTGGAACTATTGATGCAGAAGGAGCATTTGGGGCTAAACCATTGGATGTAGAAAAAACAATTAAAATAATAACACTTGGACAACAATTAAATAAAAAAGATATAGGAGCAACTCCAATACAAGGAGAACCACTTAAAGTTAGAAGAACTTTTGAATATTCTTATGCTAATCCTAAGAGTATTGCAGACACTGCAAAGGGATTATATCAAACTGATGACTCTTTCCAAGAAGCAATGGATGATTTGTATTCAAAAGAAGGAGCAAAAGTTGATAAGGTAAAAGGAATTACTCAAATGCCTACTGAATACATGCAAGATTTAGGAAAAGACTTTGAGAAAATGTATGGTAGACCAATGAAAGATGCTTCAGATTTAGCTGCTATTTGGGGATACAAGAGAGCAGGTGGTGGTAAAAAAGAAGATGTAATAGAGGATAACAAAACTGCTATCATGAAAGCAAAAGAAGCAGAAGAAGCAAGAAACATAGCAAGAAGAGGAGAGCAATCAAGATTAACAAAAGGATTTACTACAGAAAAAATTCCTTTTGTAGAACCTGTAGAAACTATTGAAACTTTAATAAAAGCTCCAGATACAAAAGATGCTAATGGCAATGTTAATTTATTAAAGGCAGCAGATGTATTAAGAACAGTAGCAGGAGCAACAATAGGAACAACAGGACAGGGTACATTTATGACTCCATTACCTTCATCTCCAAGCATGAAGGCAGATGTTGCAGCTAATCCTCAATACAAAAAAATAATAAACGAAGGAGAAAATAGCATAAGACAAGCCCTTTCAGAAGAAGATAAAAAAGCTTATGTAAATGCTATATCAACTCCAAATATAACAAAAGAACAATTTGCTTCTGCTAAAGCAGATGCTTATAATAAAATTAATGAAACAAATAAAGTTCCTCATAGATTTACAGCAGACCAAGTAAGAAATGAAACCCCTGTATTTACAAGAATTATTAAAAATGATGGAACTATAATTAATTCAGTATTACCTTTAGGAACAAATGATTTTAGACAAACATATGAAGGTGCAGCTACTGAATTCAAAAGAAAAGGGAAAAGCAAAGAAAGCGAATTTGAATCAAGTTCACAAAGTCAAAGTCAATCAGCAGGTGGTGGAGAAAAAGTTGTTGCACCTAATGTAAAAAGTACTAACTTTGTACAACCAGTATTTAAAATGAAATAATCCAATATAAATGGAAAATCAAGTAGAATTAGAAAATAACAATCAACCACAACCACCTACATACACAAAGGGGTTATTTTTAAATTTGCAACAAGCTTTTGGTAAAGAAAATTTACCTGATGAAGCAACATTTACAAAAAAAATAACTACCGATAAAGTTTATAGAGATGGAGTTCATAAGAATCTTATAGCAGCTTATGGACAAGAGAATGTGCCTGATTTATCTACTTTTGATTCTAAAGTACTTGGAAGTGATTTAAAAAAAAAAGAACAGCCCGTACCTACCGAAAAGCCTTCACAAGTTTCTGCAAAAAGTTCTCAATTGGGTGTTACAGAGAAGGTAGTACCTACTACTTCGGAATTAGGTGTAGAACAAATAACTAAACCAGTTACCGAAAAAGCTCCAATAACACCATCAGCAGGATTAACAAAAGTAGAACAAAAGCCTATTGAAGGAGATGTGATTGAAGATGCTTTAAAAGTACCACAATTAAGTAATGCTGTTTTAGTTAGCGATGTTGATGGAATTGTTACTACTTCAAAAGACGAAAATGCAATAAATCAAGCAAATGCATTAAAACAAAAAATAAAAGAACAAGGATTTGATGCAGATGAATTAGCAGAAAGTTTTAAAGATTTTCCGAAAGAGCTATTTAACAATCCTGAATATAGTAAAGAAAAACTATTAAAATTAAGACAAGATAATCCATCTGATTTTTTTCGTACAGTAGCATCTGTAAAATGGCAATCTCCATTAGTACAAGCTGCAAATGCAATTAAGAGTAATCCAGATGACCCAAGAAACAAAACTGTTTTAAGTGATTGGAATGAAATATTAAAAGGGCAACAAGCAAATAAAGATTATCAATCTGCAAGAGAACACGCAAAAGAAATAGCAAACTTTATCTATAAGTATATAGATGACACAAAGTTACAAGACCAGATTTTTAATACCGTAGGTAGAGATATTGGATTTAACTATGGTGAAGATATAAAAGGTAAAAAAGAAGTATTAGATTCTGACCCAAGAAAACAATACCTTAATGAAAATGAATTGTTAGGATTGCAATTCTTAGAAGATACAAATCCTAAGCTTGCAAATACTTTTCAAAATGTTTTAATTGACCCTAATAAGCTTGATGTAAATGCTTATGGAGATAAGGTTGATAGAGGAGGAATGTTTGGGTTACAGCAACAAAAATCAAAATTAGCAGAGCAAGGATTAGCCTTGAAAATGAATTATTTGTCTGAGCAAATATCTAAATATCAATCATATATAAAAAATGGTGGACAAGCTACTGAAGATAAAGTAAATCAATATAACAAATATGTAGATGATTACAATAATCTACAAAATGAAGCAAAGGAATTAACCAATCCAAACAATAAAGAATACGGAGCTGTTGCAAAAGAAAATTTAAGAGGATTATCTCAAGAATTATTTGGACAACAATATGGATTTGCTGTCAATCAAGGTAATAAATTTATGACAGGGGTAGGTAATGCTGTAGGTAGTCTTTACGGAATGGTTGCAGATGTTTTTAGAAACCAAGATGAACAAAAAACAGCAAACCTTGAAAGAATAGGTAGGTCAATAAAAGATGCAAAAAATACATATACAACACAAGATAATACATTCTTAAAACATTTTGAAATACAAGAAACTCCAGAGTTTACTCAACAAAAAAATGCTATATTAAATGACCCTAATTTAACACAAGAACAAAAGATAGAAAAGGGAATTGAATTATTAAGTTCAAATAAAGGATGGGAAGTAAAACAATTAGGTGGTAAGACAAATATAAAAGGATTAGGATATGCAATTGCTGATACTATAAATGGCTTAGGGCAATTTATTTTAACATCTACAGCATTAGGTGGTACAGGAATGGGGTCAAAATTAAATGTATTTACTTCTACTGTTCTTCAAGGATATGAAAGTAAACTACAATCTAACTTACAAAACAACGAACCACAAGCACAAGGAAAGGCATTGCTTTCATCTTTAATAGATGGTGCATTGTTTGCATCTGCAGATAAATTAGGGGCTATTAAAAAGCTATTTAATCCAGAAACGCCTGTTGGTAAAGTTGTAAGCGAATTGTCTGAAGCAGAATTAAACAAAATGGTTAATTCTAAGGTTGGATTTTCAACACTATTAAAAAGCATATTAGAGAGTGGCAAACATTCTGCCCCTATGGTAGCAGCAGGAGTTGCAGGGACAGTTGTAAATGATGCATTATTAGGTCAAATAAAAGCAGCAGATGATTATTTAAAAGAAGGGCTTGTTCAACAAGCAATGTTTACATTGGTAGGTGTACCGTTTCAGTTTTATAATCAAGCAGGTCGCCAATTAAGTCAAAAAGATTTTGCCGAAACATTATTTACATCTAAGGCACTTGAAAAAATGGGATTAAGTGGAGAAGAGGCTAATAGTGTTGCACAAAATTATCAAAAAGCATTAAAAATTTCTGAAGATAAAAGAACTCCTGAACAAAATAATTTAATAAAGGGCGTTCAATCATATATCGAAAAATCAAAAGAATTACCATCAGAGACTGTTGCAGAAGCAAAACCAACAGAAGTTACTCCAGAAATAAAAGTTACTGAAGGCAAAAACGAACAAATAACTCAACCTATTGAACTTAGTCCTGAGTTACCTGAAGGATATGGTAAAACTACAGAAGTAAGCCCAGAAGAAGCTGATATAGAAAAAAGAAGGCAAGAGGAATTAAAATCTGTAATACAATTAAAGCCAATAGAAGTATTAGATGAGAAAGGTAATGTAATTAGTACAACTGATAAAACAGTAGAAATTAATGCTAAATACGATGCAGAACTAAAAGCATTAAAAGATAAGCAACAACCTACTGAAACAAAAATAACTATTGATTCAGAAAGCTTAAAGAAAAACACTCAACCAGAAGTAGATAGAGTTAAAACTCTTCCATTAGAAAATGAAGATGGAGCTACATTTAATCTTGATGGTACAAAACATGAAGGTGGATTAGTTGTTCCTGTAGAAAGTTTAAATACAACAAGAGCAGAATTAACTCCAGAATTAATAAATGATTTTGTAGAAAAAAATAAAGATAAAATATCAGGAGATAACTTCAAAGTTGGAATATATAAATTCCCTAATAGTGAAAAAGTATCTATTGATTTAAATATAGTTGTTGACCCTAAGTTTAAAGATGCAGCTCTTGAATTTGGTAAATTAGCAGGACAAGAATCATTATTTGATTTAGATAGTTTCCAAAATGTAAAAACAGGAGCTACAGGAGAAAATCCAAAAAGCTTTACTCCTAAAGAATTTTTTGATATTGCAAAAAGTTTAGCTAAAGGAGAAGTACCAGAAATGTTAAAAGCTCCTGAAGTAAAAGCAGAAATAAAAGCAGAACCTAAAACAGTAGCAGATACAGTAGCTGATGATTTATTTACTCATTTAGGTATAGAGCCAGAAGTAGAACCAAAAATTGCACAACAAGAGTTAGTTGAAAAAACTAAATTAAAAGTTGATGATGTTAAAAATGCATTATCATCTATTGCTCCAGATATTAAAATAGAGCTGCATGAAACAGTAGCAGATACAGAAGCAGGGGCAAGAGAAGCAGGATTAAGTGAAAAAGGAGTTCAAGAAAGCAAAGAAGCAGGAGGATACTATAATCCAAATACAAATACGATACATCTTAATCTTGAAAAAATAAAAAGCAATACATTATTCCATGAAGGTGTTCACCCTATATTGAATGCTATTCATGCAATTGATTCTAAAGCTGTTGATAAATTATTCAATCAAGTAAAAACTATAGAGAAAAGATTAGGATTAGAAAAGAAATATAGCGAAGATTTTGCATCTGCTTATGATAAGGAACAACAAAGCATGGAAGCAGTTACAGAATTCCTTGCAGATTTTGTAGATGGTAAAATAAAAATAAATGAAACTAACTTCGACAAAGTAAAACAATTCTTTGTTGATATGATGAAAGCTGTAGGAATTGATTTGTCAAATAAAATAAAAACAATTCAAGACCTTAAAAAATTAGCAGATAGCATAGCAAAAGGATTTGAAAGAGGTGATGTTATAAGAATAGACGAATCAGGAGAGCCATTAACTAAATCTCCAATTGAAATTAAAGATATTCAAGCTCAAAAAATAACTGGGGAAAAAGTAGAAGTTAAAGAGCATAAATTATCTTTTGTTAAAGAATCAGATTTATTTGATATAGATAAATTTTTAAAAGAAGTTTCTGCTAAAAAACAAAAAATATGGTTCTGGGTAGCAGACCAATTAGGTAGAGGAATGTATACGGATAAGTTTGTAAATGGCGAACATTATCTTGATGCAGGAGCAAGTTATGCATTAGACCCTGTAAACAGAAATAAAGGTATTATTTGGGCTACAGGTAAAGGAAATAAATGGATAGAAGGTAAAATAAAAGAAAGTGATTATATAGCTATTATAAGTGGTTCTCCAGAAAAAAGCAAATTATTCAATAAACAAGTATTTGATTTATTTGGTAAGAGGATAAAAAATTATGATGCATTTAAAAAAGATGTATTGAAGGTATCTAATGTATCTGAAATAAACAATCTTTTAAAAGAATTTGAAAATTTTGAAGATTTAAAAAATAATCCAAAAAGAAAAGATTTATTATTAGCTATTAATGACCAAAAAGGTAAAAAAACACCTCTTGTTGATGTGTTAAATAAATACAATGCATTCTTAGATTATAATGAATTGAGAGATGGTTTTTATGCAGATAATGATTTCAAGATGAATGATATTATGCTTGTATTAAAACCAGAATCATTTGGAGGAGAATCAAAACATTCAACATACGAAAATGATATACTTGGTAAAGTAATAGGTGTTCCAAATAAAAAAATAAATGCTTATGATTTATTACCGTCTGATGTTAAACAAAAATATGAAGTAAGCATTGCAGAAAAAAATAAACAAAGATTAGCAGAAGGCAAAGCTGCTGTTTCTTTTGCAGAATCACAAAAAGCTCAAGTAGTAGCCCCATATGGTGTTGGTGTTAAAGAAATTCAATATCAAAAGCCAACCAAAGGTGTAGACTTGGTAGAACAATCTGGCAAGAGAAAAGAAATGACAGAAGATGATAAAGGTAATTATCTATTCTTCCATTACAGCGATAAAAAATTCAATAAATTAAGCCCAGAAAAAGTAGGCAAACATTTGGCTACAGGTAGAGATGAAAGAACTTCAGTTCCTACATCAAGTTTATATACAAGACCAGATAGATTAGAAACAAATGTTCCAAGTGATTTTGGATATATAACAAGAGTTCCAAAGGAGAAGGTATACTCATTTACAGCAGACCCATTAAACTTAATGGCAGAAGCAGAAAAAAGATTTAAGAAGGAAAATAAAGACAGAGCATTTGATGCAAACAATCAGTTTGCTTATGTGGCTAAAATAGCATCAGAAAAAGGTTTCCCTATAACTGTAGCTGAGTGGAATATTAAAGGAACAAAGACATTAATAGCTAAAACTACTGAAACCCTTCCACTTGAAAAATATAGCAACATAAAAGCTGGAACAACAAATCAAATAGAATTTGCAAAAGGAACTGAAGATATAAAGCCTAATGCAAAAAGAAGAGATATTAAATTCCAAAAAGAGAACCAAGATACCAAGATAAAAGACTTCATAGAAATGCAAAGAGAAAAAGGCATTTCAGATGAAGATATAAAAGCAGGATTAGAAAAAGCAGCAGATAGAATTGGCTTAGATAAAAATAAAATAGACGAATTACTAACATCTAAAAAAGAAGCAAATGCCATACAAAAGCCAAGCCCAGAGGGCATACTTCAACCTACACAAGAAGGAGCTGGAGAAGCAGGGGGTAAACGTACAGGAATGGAACAAGCAGAGCAAGGGGCTATCCCTCCCAAAGAAGGCAAGCCAAGCGAAGCGGAAGTTGGAGGTGCTGAAGAAAAAGTAGGTATTACCAAAAAAGACCTAAAACAATTAGAAGAAGATTATGAAGTAGATTTATCTCAGAGAAGAGAAAAAATTACTGATGTAGAGATGCAAGATATGGCTAAGAACCTAATTGATTCTGGCTATGATGTTGCTAAATTGGTTAAAAAATCTTTAGAAGAAGAAAAGTATGTTCCTACAGATTTAGAGTTAAATATATTAGCAGAACACGCTGCTGACATGAAAGCCAAAATAGATGCCAATTCAAGTAATGCTGATATTGCTAAGTATAGAGATATATTAAGTGCAATTAACAGAGGTACATCTGAGGCTGGTAGAGCATTAAGAATGGCTCAAGTTAAAAAAGGTGTAGTGGATAGCATAGCAGATGTAATGGCTGATATGATGGATGATTACAAGGTAGATGAATTAACTAAAGAACAAAGAGTAGATGCAGAAGAAAGATTTAAAGTTATAGAAGATTCATTAAATAAGTACAAAGAAAATCTTGACAAAGTAAATGCTGAATTAGAAAAATTAAAAGCTGAAAAAGCATTACAAGATTTAGCAGAAAAAAATAAAAAAGATACTCCTGCAAAGAGAGCTAAAACTAATGATGATTATACTAATGAAAGAAAAGTAATCATAGCAAGTATAAAAGAAAAATGGAATAAAGCAAGTAAGGGAGGAGCTATTACAGCAGTACCTTTACCATTTTCTCAGCAACTTGCAGCCATCGCCCCTGATGTAGCAAAATTAATAGGAAGTTACTTAGAGCAAGGAGCTGCTAAAACATTAGATGAAGTTAGAAGTTTACTTAAAAAGGATATTGAAGATATTGGAATAAAAGTAACTGATGAAGAAGTAAGCAGATTAATTGCAGGAGAAGGAGCTACTAAAAAAGAATCTAAGAACGAATTAGCTCGCCAGAGATATGAAATAAAAGAAGAGCAAAAATTATTATTGGAGCTTGAAAATTTAGAGAAATTTGGAGAACCTGAAACTCGTAAAGAAAAGATACAAAAAAATCAAAAGTTAGCTGAATTAAGAAAGAAAATAAAAGATTTAACAGGAGAAGATTTAGATGATAAGTTTATTAAAATAGCTAATCAAAGAATAAAAGCAAACGAAACAAAGCTAAATAAGATACAAGAAAAAATAGACGCAGGTGATTTTACTAAAGAACCAAAACCACAAAGCGTATTAGATAGCGAGTTGCTTCAGGAAAAAAATAAAGAACTTTATAATGCTTATTTAAAATCAGTAGTAGATAAAGATGAGGCAATGCTCAATTATGAAAGAGCAAGAGTAAATGATAAGATTAAAAATGAAAGCAAATTAAATAAAATTGGTAGATATGCAGATATAGCTCTCAATACTTCTAAAGGAACTGTAGCTATGTTTGACCAATCTTATTTCTTAGTACAAATGCTTCCATTTACATTCTCTCGCCCATTACAAGCTATAAAGTTTGCTAAAGAAGCATTATTAAAAGATTTCATAAGTGCAGATAGATTTAAAAGAACAATGGCTATTTTACATGAAAGTCCACTTTATGACTTAATAGAAAAAACAGGATTGGCTGTTTTTGAACCAAGAAGTTTTAAGTCTGAATTGAGAACTGAATTGCATGGTGGTGAAAAGAATTTATGGAATAAAGAATTTGAATTTAGAGGTAAAAAATATAGCGTAGGTCAAGCATTTGAAAGGTCAACTACAAGCTTTATGAATAATGCTCGTATTTCATTATTCATGAATGGAGTAGAAAAATTATATGAGGCTGGCAAAACATTTGAAAATTCTCCAGAAGAATTTAAATCATTAGCAAGAGCCATCAATGAACTTACAGGGCAGGGGAAGGTGCAAGAGCATATTCAAATGGCTTCTCCTGTAGTAAACAAAATAATATGGTCTCCTAAGATGTTTGCATCTACATTAAATATATTGGGCTTAGGGGATGTTATAAGACCAGTAGAAACTGCAAAAGCTATAGGTAGAGGACTAGGATTTAAGATAAAAGAAACAGAAACTACAAAAGGATTTTATTCAAGTTTAACCCCAGAACAAAGAAAATTTGCTTTAAAAGAGGTAAGTAGATTTGTAGGGATGGGAGTTACATTAATGGTTATTGCTCAATTAAGTGGTGCAGATGATGTAGATGTAGACCCAAGAAGCTCTGGATTTGGAACTATAACATCTGGCAATAAAACTTATAATGTATTTGGGCGTTTCGCAAGTGCAGCAAGAACAATAGTTCAAGTTGGTGGTGGAGTTAGAATGTTAGGAGGTCAAAAAGATGTATTAGGAGATAAATTTGGGGATAAAACAGCAGGAGATGTGCTATATAGTTCTTTCGGTAGAGGCAAGATGACTCCAGCAGCAGGTTTAACTTCTGATTTAATTCTTAATAATAGAAAAAATTACTTTACTAAGGAAGAAATTGACCTCGCAAGTGCAGCTAAAAGTTTAGCAATACCATTGGCAGCACAAGATATGCAAAAAGATTTCAAAAGAGATAATGTATTAACAGCAGCAGGAACTACAATAGCTAAGTTATATGGTGCAAATATCTCAGATAAGAGAGATTTTGAGGCAAAGATGAAATCAAAAAGCAAGAGAGGAACTAAAGTTGAAGGTCAAAAAAGAGGTACTAAAGTAACTGGACAAAAAAGAGGCAGCTAATAACAAATAAATGTATAAAGATTTAGTTAAATAGACACAAATTATTTTAATTTTGAAAAACTTTTAAATTGGCATTAACTCCTTCATTTTCCGTAACTCAGACATTTGCATCGCCAAGTGTTATCACCCTTACTGATACAAGTACGGGTACGGATTTAACTATTACAAGCAGAAGAGTAAGGCTTGTGAAATCTGATGGTACTTTTTTAGTGCCTACAGGAACAACAACAAATTATATAACATGGAGCTATTCTTTTTTATTTAAGGATATAGATGTTTTAGATAGAGATTATGCTTTAGATATTGTTGTTGAATGGTTGGCAGGTACTACAGTTGTATACACTGTATCAACACTATATGCATTTACTTTAAATAGCGAATTGTTTTATTACAATTTAACTCAGTATATAGCATCCAATCAAATACAAATAAGAAATACAAACTATTACAATTATAAGATGATTTATAGAGTTTGTATTGATGAAACAAACAATGCAGTAGATTTTGGAGCAGATATTAATTCAGCACAAAATGCATTAAACAGAGCCTATTTCTTAGAACAAAACCAAAATATATTCTTTTAGATGCTAACAATACCAGAAATAATAAATATTGCTAAAATTAGTGGATACTTAGCTGATAATGCAGTAGATGCTAATGGAGTGTTTGTTTTTGGTAGTTTAGATAAAGACTTGCCTAAGAAGATATACATGGAAACTGCTGCTCTTGAATGGGCGTATAATAATAATGCAGCATCTACAACAAGTTTAAGAAATGTAGCTAATTGGGTGTATGATTTATGTGGAAAATATGCTACAATAGCAAAAGGAATAGTGGCTAGTGGAAGTGGAAATGTAATATACAATCCAAGTACAGGTCAGTTATTAAATGGTTGTATAACTGTTCAAAATCAATTTGTAGTAGGAACAGCAGGAAGCCCTATAGCCATTGGAGGAACTACATTTACAATTACAGATAGCAGAATAATAGCAGGTAGTTTTGAGATTCATGCAGATGGATTAGAACTACCAGAAGGATTAACAGCACAAACAAGCTACTCAGTTATATATACAAGTAGTTCTATTGCAGTTACATTTAACTATCCAGTACCTAATGGTCAAGTGTACAGATATATGTATCAGAAAGGATTAAGCACAGCAATGGGCAAGGTAGTACAACCTACATTGTACTTTACTTGTGCAGGGGGAGAAACTCAAATTACATTTGCTGAATTGTTATCAGTGCCTATTGCAGATTTAGTTTTAGTAAGCAGAGCAACAGGGGTAAAACAGCCAGTAAGTACTGTTAATGCTGATATGAATAAATTACAATATGCAGCAGGAGTTTTTTATGCTCCAACAGGAGATATATTTTATAACGGAGAGGTAATATCTGTAACATATATAGCTTAATGAAGAAATTATTTTTAATATTATTTTTAGCAATAGGATACTTTGCAAATGCACAAGTACCTACTGGTTTACCTACTTTATTTAATGGTAAATGGTATAAGTTTACTCAATACTTACAAGCAGATAGTGGCTTTTTTAATCCTCAAAGAGACACAATGTTTATTCCTAATAGAGCAGGATGCGTAGTGTTCAGAACAGCAGATAGTATTTTATATATTTATACTGGCTCAAGATGGAAAGGTGTAGGAAGTGCAAATGGTAGCGGTGTTTATAATGCAGGATACGGATTGAATTTAACAAGCGGAACTTTTAAGGTAGATAGTTCTTTCATCTCAACTAAATTATGGAGACAGAAGGGTGTAGATAGTTTAAATTCTATCAAATTAAATAAAAGTGATACAGCAGCAATGCTTCTTCCTTATTTAAGGAAAGCTGATACTACAGCAATTCTTTTACCTTATTTAAGAAAGGGAGATACCGCAGCAATGCTTACTCCTTATTTAAGAAAGGGGGATACTGCAACTTTAAGTAATATATACAGAAATAATGGCACACTTTCTTCTAATAGAACAATTGAAATAGGAAATAAATATTTGAATTTTACAAATGCAGGACAAAGTGTTTTTATATTATCAAGAGATGCTTCTAACTTTTATTCTACAGACAATGTAGGAAATATGGTAGCAAGGTTTAATATAAATGGAGCTGCTGTTTATCCTATAATAGAATTTAATCAATCAAGAATACAAGTAAATTCAAATGTATTAAATACAAATAACGGAACTGATGAATATGAGTATGTAGTAAGAAATAAATCTACTAATTTATTAGAAAAAGTTTCTAAAAATTACAATACAGTAGTAATAACAGATACAAATTATGTAGTACCACAAACTGTAGATGTTGTATTTTTAAGAAATGCAACAACTGTAAGAACAATACAATTGCCATCATCTCCAACAATAGGTAAACAAGTAATTGTATCATTTAGAAGTAGCGGAAGTAAATATGATATTGTAAGTTCTGGAACAGTTTTAGATAAATCAGGAACAACAATAACATTTATTCCTATAAATACAACATTTACATTTATTTACGATGGAACTAACTGGATAATAATATGAGAAGAATAATTTTAATATCATTTTTATTTATTAGCTTTTTAGCTAAGGCACAGCAGTACACTAACTTTCAAGGATATGGCTTTAAGGCTAATAGGATTTGGGCTGATAGTGTATCAATACAGCCATCAGATACAGTAATAAATAAGGTAGCAAAAAGTGTCGCAATATTAAACAATAAACTTTATGTTGCTGATGGAACAAAGTGGATAATAGCTGGTGGTGGTGCAGTTGATACATTTTCATTAAGTACAAGAGCATGGAGACAAAAAGGGATAGATAGCGTTGTAGGGTTGTTAAATAATGTAACTGTTGATAGTTTTATTTATTCAACAAGAGCATGGAGGCAGAAAGGTATTGATAGCGTACAAGCTAATTTAACTACTGGTTTATCAACTAAATTAAGTAGTGTAGGTTTAACTATGCCATCTGCTTTTAGCGTGGCAAATTCACCTTTAACAAGCAATGGAACATTAGCAGTTACAGGGGCAGGAACATCAAGTCAATATGTAAGAGGAGATGGGCAACTTGCAAACTTTCCGAGCAATGGTGGTGGCGGTTCATCTGTTAATTATTATTTGAATGGGAGTGTTAATCAAGGAACTTTTGGAGGTGATACTTATTATGAAATGAATAAAACACCTATTCTTGGAGCAGGAACAAATTTCACAAGAACAAACGGACAAGGAAATGGATATATTGCATCATTCATAACTGATGCAGGAGACCCTTCACTTTTGAATATTCCAGCAGGTAATTGGAACTTGGAGTTTTATTTTCAATCAAGTGCAAGTGGTGGAAGTCCTGAATTTTATGGTGAAATTTACAAAGTAAGTTCTTCAAATGTATTTACTCTTGTTGCAAGTGGTTCAGCAAATCCTGAAGGAATTACCAATGGAACAACAGTTGACCAATATTTTACAAGTATATCAGTTCCGCAAACTGCATTGCTTCTTACCGATAGATTAGCTATTCGTATTTATGTAATTACAAGTGGCAGGACTATAACACTACATACCGAGAATGGCAATCTTTGCGAAGTACTTACAACCTTTTCAACAGGTTTAAATGCTCTTAATGGTCTGACTTCACAAGTACAATATCTTGCAACAGGAACAAGTGGAACTGATTTTGCAATTAGTTCAGCAACTGATACACATACATTCAATTTACCTACTGCATCAGCTACTAATCGAGGTGCTTTATCTACAACTGATTGGACTACATTTAATAGTAAAATAGGAGCAGGAGATACTGCAACAATGCTTTCTCCCTATTCAAGAGGAAGTGGAACAAGTGGGCAAGTTGGTTATTGGAATGCAACAAGAAGTTTGACAGGGAGTTCAGGATTTACTTTCACACCAACAACATCTTTACTTTTGAATAATAGTGTTACTGCTGCATCTGCAATTGCAAGAGGTCAAAATATAACTTCAACTTTAACTGCTGCTGCAAATGGAGATGTATTGGTAGGGTTAGATGTGAATCCTACTTTTAGTATAGGTTCTTTTACAGGAACAAGTCGGTTGGCATCAAGATTTACAGGAAATGTATTGATAGGTCAAGTTCCTTCATCAATTGTTGCTTATACCTATGTTCCATTGACTTTATCAAATAATGCAACAGGAGCATTGAAAACACAATTATCCTTACTTAATGGTGGCGGAAGTACAGGAGCAGGAAGTGCAATTGATTTTTTTACATATACTGATGCAGGTAATGGAAGTCCTGGAATAAGAATTGCAGGTGTGGATAATGGAAATTATTCAGGTAATTTTCAATTATTAACAAAAGGGAATGGTTCAGCAGGTGGTGGTAATTTAACTAATAAATTCCAAATATTTGGCGGAACAGGAAATATTCTTATTCAAAGTGGTGGAACATTTACCGATGCAGGATATAAACTTGATGTTAATGGAACTGCAAGGGTGCAGGGGTTATTTTCAGCACTTAATACATCTACACAAGGAATAATATTGGCGAATAATACAGGTAGTTATCCTGCAGTAGAATTTTGGGATGGAAGTAAAAGAGCAGAAATAGTAAGGGAAACAAATAATGGATTAACAATTAGAGCAGGTACTTTTTCAATGTTTACTTCTACAAATGGAACTTTAGTTGGTGGAACAAGTTTAAGTGATTTAAATGCATCTGCACAATTACAAGTTCAAAGCACAACAAAAGGCTTCCTTCCACCAAGAATGACAACTGCAGAAAGAGATGCAATTTCTTCACCTGCAGCAGGATTAATAATTTATAATACATCAACAAACAAACATCAAGGGTACAATGGTACAACTTGGAATGATTTCTATTAAATTTATAATTATGAAAAAAGTAATCTTCGGAGCATTATGCTTTATGGCTCTAAATTTAAAAGCACAAACAATCGACACTACTTTCAAACCAATGACTGCTTGTAAGATTGTTCCTTTCAAAGCGGTTTATACTGATACTGCTCTTGCTAATTATTTAGGGGTAAGAATTATTTCTGATGACTTAAAATCTACCTGTACTCTGTATTGGGCTTTGTATGCAGACAACAATCAAGTGTTAGACGGAAATGCAACCATCAGTGGAGCAGATTACACTTCATGGAATGGTAACAATCTTTATCCTTTTACTTTCGTAGGCAAACTTTACAATATAACTTTCAAATAAAATAAATAATGCAACAATTTGATATGAACAGCATAAGGGGAACACTAATTACTTTAGGAGCATCAGCATTTAGTTTTAGTACAATTAATCCGTTACTACAATTTTTATCTTTGTGTCTTGCAATTGGTGTAGGTATCCAGACTTATCTTATCAATCGTAAAAAATTAAAAAAATAATTGCAATGAAATTAACAAACATTAATCAACCCACTCCTGCTGTAGTGGGTAAAATTGTCGCAGCAGCTACTTTGTTATTGCAAGGGATACCTCCTGTTATAGCAAGTGCTAATATTATTAACCCTGCTACAAAAGAAATTATATCTGTAGTTTGTGATTTATTGAATATATTTGTAGCAAGTTTGGCTGTACTGTTCGGAACTAAAGAAAATTAATTTTATGAAAAAGATACTAATCGCCATTATACTAATAAGTATAATGTCTTGTAATGCTGTAAAGAGAGTATTAAAAGATAAAGATAAAACAGAAATCGTAGGTAGAGAGTGGGAAAAAGCAAATCCTTGTGTTACAGATAGTTTTGTTTCTTTCATCAGCGATACGTTAATCAAGTTTGATACTACCTACAAGGTAAAATTAGATACAATTAATTCACTTCGTGTTATTGAGTCTGTTGATACAGTTTTTGTCAATAAAACAATACGCATAAAGGATACCACAAAAATAATTGTAACTGACTTAAGGAGGCTCAATATAGCCTTAGATTCAGTTGGACACTATAAAGGGTTAACTGCATACTTTAAGGTGCAATTTGAGGAGCAAACTGCACAAACGAAAGTGCAAAGACACAGAGGTAATATGTGGAAGTTATACTTCTGGTTGCTTTTAATTATCCCAATAGTTTTATTTATAGTTTACAAAATTTTGAAATCTAAATTTACAATGCCTATCTAATGAAAAACTTTTACCCTAAATTACCAATACTTGACTACGAAAAAACATCCGTAAGCATGGATGAAGTAATAAAATATTTGCAGTCACTACCTATACCCGTAGAAATAAAAAGAAGTGTATATGTAATCTTTAGAAATGAGTCAGCAAATGGTAAGAGTGGAGTGAATAATAATTTCATAGGCTTTCAATCCGATGCTGGGATATGGCAAACTAAGTACAATAAGTACTTCGTAGGAACTTGTGTAAAAGTAGAAAACAGAACAGGAAAAGAAAGAGGATTCTTATGCTTCGATAAGTGGCAAGATAGCATTGATATACTTGCAGATAAAATAAAGGATAGGGGAATGTTCGTTGGGGGAGTTACAAGTTTCATCACCAAGATGA
>Ga0315293_10002363_pt1 | contig 18164 bp, 18 predicted proteins | sample YL17G13_20_MG_FD_203071 | JGI IMG/M metagenome (GOLD analysis project Ga0315293, IMG submission 203071) | Sediment microbial communities from Yellowstone Lake, YNP, Wyoming, USA - YL17G13_20 | ecosystem: Environmental > Aquatic > Freshwater > Lake > Sediment | place: USA: Wyoming | collected...
AACCCCATTGTTTCCTATGCAGAAACGGCTTAAAACGGGCTTTATGAGGTTTTAAGGCAGAATGATAAGGAATTTGAGCAAAAAAACAGAAATTTCACCTGATTTTATGATTTGCAAAGGCATATTGTGCAAGATGATTGGGCTTATGTTTTCATTTAAACCCAAAACAATAGTTTTTGATTTCAGAAAAGAGCAGAAAATGGGCCTGCACATGCTGTTTGTTTTCTTTCCAATTGATTTGCTGTTTATTGACGATAAAATGAAGATTGTTGAGCTTAAGGAAAGATTTCTGCCATTCACATTCTATAATTCAAAGGCAAAGGCAAAGTATGTGGTTGAACTTCCTTCCAGCTCGATTAGGAAATCAAAAACATCTGTCGGGGATTTAGTAATGTTTAAAAAATAGCTAAGAAACCATATTTTTATCGGGGATGTAGTATAACCTGGCAGAATAGACGGCTCCAGTCGTGGAGCGCTGAGCGAAAGCGATGACGAAACAAAGCGTCCAGGAAGATACCGTCGGATCAGGGTTCAAATCCCTGCATCCCCAGTTATTTTAAAATGAACCCAACAATAAAATTATGTGATATTCTTTGGCCGCACATAGAGCAAAGAATCTTTCAGGGTACTAACTTGGATTATACATTTTCCCAATTAAATGCGTTAAACGCGGGAAAACCTGACTTGTTATTGCGGAGAAATTTTTTGGCAAGACAAATTGTGCGTGCAGTGTTGGATTCTGAAAACTGGATTCGTTTTGCCGGAAAAGAAATTCCCGAAGGAAAGCAGTCATGCAATGCAGCCATATTTTCTGATTTGGAAACAAAGCAAATCTATCCCATTGTATACCAGCTCAGGGATTTTGGTTTTTTTGATTTTTATAGTTATGATTTCACAGACAAAGGCGGTGTCGCTTTCCTCTCTGAATTTTATGTTAAGAGAATCAAATGCTCATCAGAAGGGGGCTTCACGCCAAATAATCAGCTTCGGCAGGGCATTAGAGAATTTATTTCTCCGTTTGGAAAAGAAGAGGCAAGGTACATCCTTCCGAAAAGTTAATTTTGTGATGCTCATTTTTTTAACAAACCTTTTAAATTCATAATAAAACATTTTAGTAAACGAGGCGAAATGAGAAAACTCTGGTATGCGGCAGCCACAATCATGGGAGCGTCCATTGGAGCTGGCGTTCTTGGAATTCCATTTGCATTCGCAAAGGCAGGAGTTTTGTATGGCATCCTCAATCTTGCAATTGTTGCTGCTCTTATTCTGACTGTAAACCTTTACATGGGTGAAGTAATGCTCAGAACCAAAGGAATCCATCAGCTGACAGGCTATGCTGAAAAATACCTCGGCAAAGCCGGAAAGCAATTAATGGCCCTTGCATTGATTTTTGGGATTTATGGCGCGTTAGTTGCCTATCTCATCGGAATTGGAGATGTTCTCTCTGCGCTCCTCGGAGGACAGCCATTTGTTTACATGGCAATCTTTTTTGTGATATTTTCTGCGTTGATTTATGCAGGAATAAAGGCAGTCAGCAAGTCAGAATTTCTTTTTTCATACCTGAAAATAGCCGTGTTCTTTGCCCTTGCGGTTTCAATGGTTGCTTTTTTCAGGATTGGAAACATGGAAAGCGTAAAGTTTTCACTGGCAACATCATTTATTCCCTATGGAATCGTTCTTTTTTCATTGATGGCATTCCCTTCGCTTCCAGAGGCAAGGGAAATTATGCTGAATGAGGAAAAGGACCTGAAAAAAGCTCTGGCATTTGCATCCTTGACTCCTGCGGTTGTTTATACTATATTTGCAATAATTTTCATAGGCGTTTTGGGCAAAAATGTTGGAGAGGTTGCAGTTGTAGGATTAAATGTTCTGGGCCCAATACAGTTTATTCTTGGATTTGTATTTGCATTTCTTGCAATGGCAACGGCATATGTTTCCCTTGGGCTTGCACTGCACGAAATGTATGAATATGATTACAAAATGTCCCATAACCTTTCATTTTTCATAACATGCATTGTTCCTTTCATTCTTATAGTTCTCGGAGTCAACAGCTTTGTGAAAGTCCTGAGCATGGCAGGAGCATTTGCAGGAGGATTGACTGCAATTCTGATTGTTTTAATGTTCAAAAAAGCAAAAAAAACAGGAGAAAGACATCCAGAATATCATCTTAGGATGCATAAAATAATCAGCTGGATAATTATTTTGCTTTTTGCAGCAGGAATAATCCATGAAATTATTTCTTTTTTCTAGAACTCTTTGAAACGGATTTCTTTGCCTTTGGCTTTGCATTCATTTTTGCCTTTGGAGCAGGAACAATTCTTTTCTGCTTCTCCATTTCTATTTCCTGCTTTATTTCTGCAATGAACTGCCTTTTCTCTGCCTTCTTTTTCTTGAAGACAAAAAGCAAGAGCACCCCTACAATAACAATTACAACCCCAATTATGAAAAACTTGTTTTCAGCAAGGGCGCTTCCGAATGACTTGTTCTCAAGCTGAATTACAACTTTCTTGACATAGTCTATGTTTTCCGAAGGAACCTTTACATTTATTGCAATCTCATATAAACCAGGCTCTGCCTTGTTCTGGGGGTTTGCAGTTATGTTGACGTACTTGACATCCCCCTTTGAAAGAAGGAAGCTTGAATCAGTGGCATTAACCCATTCAGCTGGCTCGTAAATCTTATAGTATGCAGGTGAATCAAATCCATTTGAAAATATGAACGGAATAACTATTTGGTCATTGGTGCCGATGCCTATCAATATGCTCTGGTTTGTATTCTTTCCGAAATCAAGAGATGCATCATAGTTTCCAGAAACTTCCTGAGGAAGGCTTGAAATGTAGTAATATGCCCCTCCGATTACTGCAATTATAATTATAACTAAAATTATTTTTCCAAATATTCCATGCTTCTTTTCTTTTACTCTCTCAACTCTTATGTCAGGAGATGTTCTTTTAACATTAAACCTTGATTTTTTTGTCAAGGAGAAGATTATCATAAGTAATATTGCTATTCCTATTCCTGCTGCGATGTATGGAATATAATTCATCCAGGCAGGCTTTTCCCTGTCAATTCTGAGCTCTATTTTTTCAGAATACTGAAGACTCTGCTCGTTGATGTTCAGTCCAAGCGAAATCTCGTACGTTCCATCAGGAAGGTCAGGAGTAGTGCTTACAAGAAGATTCAAAGTCTTGCTTTCATTTATGTCAAGGGAGAGTATGCTTCTGTCAGCCTTAACCCAGCTGGAATTTGCATTGTTGATTGTGTAAATTACCTTTGTAGGCGCCTTGTTTTTTATTATTACAGGAATTTCAAGGGTTCCATTTGTCCTAACATAGACAACATTTCCTTCTCCTTCTATACCTGTGCTTCTGTTTATCTCAAGCTCAGGGGCAAATGCTGACTGGTTTTCATTCTCAGCAGTCTGGTTGTGCGCCATTAGGCCTGCATAATATCCACCTATTGCCCCCCAGTTAAATACAACAAGGGCAGCTACTCCTGCGATTACAATTATCAGGAAGAATATTCTGAAGAATTTTGTCCAGTCCCTTTCCTTTCTTGGCATTACATCAGGAACAGAGAATCTAGGCATCTCTTCTGGAAGTATGCTTGGAGTTACAAAAGGCTGGAAAGATGGCTTGTAGGATGCAACAGGAGGCTCTTCAGCAATCTTTGTTGCCTCAAGCTCCTTCTTCATCTTTTTCTTTTCTTTCAGCTTCTTTGCAACTTTTCTAAGTATTATGATTAACAGGATTATAACCACAATTGCTGCTATGACAATAAGTATGTAGACCCAATAGGCAATAACCAATGGAGCCACGAAGTAATATGCGCTTTCATACCAATGCATTGCGAAAAGCTTTACAGTGAAATCTGCGGAATATCCTATGCTTGTTCCTTCTGCAGTTGCTGTAATCTTTACAGCGTATTTTCCAGCAGGAGTGTCATTTGAAGGAGCAGTATGAATCTGGACTGTTCCGATTTCTCCAGGCGCAAGTTCTATCTCATTTTGTGAAAGAGACATCCAATCAGGCCCGTCAATGGAAAGCCTGTATTTTGCATTTTCAAATCCATTATTTTTGATAAGTACATTTATGTCTGAAAAATCATATTTGATTGCTTTCTTGTCGAGGTTCATTTTGACAAGATAGGCATTTTCAAGAGAATCAACATTGAAGGATACTCTTCCTGAGTCAGCGAGCCAGTCTTCTGTAACAGTAACCCTTGCGTTTGCAGCTCCTGAGAAATCTGCAGGTATGTCTGCATTAAGGTCAACCTCTCCCTGGGCTCCTACCTCAATGTACGTGCTGTTTCTGCTTAGGCTCATCCATTCAGGTCCGTCAAGAGCCAGGCTGAATGTTCCTGCATTTGTTCCTGTGTTCTGGATTAAAACCTGGTAAGTGTATGATTTTGAAGCGATTTTTCTTCCTTCAGGCTCAGCAATCTCCATCAAAAAGTCCCTGCATTTGTCTACAACAAGATTTGCCTGGACTTCCTTCTGGGAATTTCCTTTTTCAGAAGTGCTGATTATGCTGAATGAATAGTTGTCTGCTGCAAGGTCAGATACATCTACAACAAGATTTGTTGCCCCGCTCTGGTTTGAGGCAAGGCTTATGCTGTTGTTTTCTATGGCTGCGAAATTCTTTGTAGTTTTAAGATCGAATGTGTTTGTAAATCCTGCATTATTTTCAAGGGTGACAAGGGATGTTGCCTTTTCACCTTCGCAGACTGTAAATTGTGAATTTGATGTAACAGAATAATCATAGCAGTCCCCTATGTTAAGTTTAAGGGGAACTTTTGCAAGGTACTGGGACTTTTCTGCGGTTATCTCAACAGACAAATCCTGTGCTCCATTTATCTCGCATGGAAGATTGTAATAAATTATTACGCTTTTGTTCTCATTGCTTCTCAATAGAATTGAATTATCGCTAACGCTCGCATATCCTGAATATTTTGAAACATTTATGTCAAAAATCTCATCATAGGAACCAGTGTTCCTGATGTTTATTTCATACTGCACAGGGCTGCATGGGCAGGAGTTTTGGACTGAGTTTATTGGAACTATGTCAAAGTTTGTGCATTTGCCAGCAGACAGCTGCTGGTCGAATTCCTTTGAAAGCCCAAAAGCAGTTGTTACGTTGATTGTTTCATAAAAATCTCCTTTTGCATCGCAAGGCAGGTTTATGTAGTTAATTATCTCTTTTGATTGCCCTGGCTCAAGCGAAAAAAAGCTTTCAGATATGGTTGAAAACTGGGAAGCGCTTCCTGACTTGAAAATCTGGTAGGTGCTTGTAATGCTTCCGGTGTTCCTTAGAGTGTAACTGTCCTCAGTAAGTCCGCATGAGCAGGCAGAAAGCTGCTGCTTCTGCGCTTCAATGGAAAAATCCTCTGACAAAGCTTTTATAGGCTGTGCAGAAATTATAAATAATACTGCGATTATTATAAAAAAACCAATCAAGTTTTTGTTACTCATTATGAATACTCCGAAGTTGCTACTGCATAATGAATAACCTATATATAAATGTTTGGTTTGGTATGTCAGAAATATGATTCGGGATATAGCAAATTAGGCATATTTCTGAGCATGCTCAAGAACCACATGCTTATGAATTGGCTTGTAACACGCCACCTGCTTTTAGCAGGTGGTTCTTGACATATGCAAAAAAAGCCCTGAAAACGTTAAATTATTAAGTAAAAAGCGCTTTAAACCCTTTTAAAATGTTTATAAGCCAGATAAATCCAGTGCTTCTAAAAATAGGGGCAATAGAGATAAGATACTATGGACTCATCTATGCAATAGGCATAGCAATTACCTATTTTTTCCTGAAATACCTAGCAAAGCAAAGAAAGCTTCCAATTACAAAAGATGACATTGCAGATTTCCTTTTTTTCGGAATAATCGGGCTTGTTGTCTTTGCAAGGCTATTCTACATAATATTTTACAACTTAAATTATTATTTTGACAATCCTCTGAAGGTTTTTGCTGTCTGGGAAGGGGGTCTTTCCTGGCATGGAGGACTGGTGGGCCTGATAATTGTGGCATTGATATTCTGCAACAAGAAAAAAATAAGCTTCTGGGAGTTTGCAGATTTGACAGTCATTCCCCTTTCTGTCTGCCTTATGCTAGGAAGGATTGGAAATTTCATTAACTCAGAGCTTTACGGCAGGCTTTCAAATTTGCCATGGGCAGTAAAGTTTCAGACAGCGGATGGTTTCAGGCATCCTTCCCAGCTTTATGAGTCTTTCAAGAACCTTGTGATTTTCTCGGTTCTATGGAACATAAAGGACAGGAAGCTTCCAAAGGGAACGATGTTTTCCATTTTCCTTATTTTGTTTTCTGCACTGAGATTTTTCATTGAATTTTTCAGGCAGCCGGATGCCCAGGTAGGCTTTTTATTCGAATGGATGACCATGGGCCAGATTCTTAACATTCCCGTCTTCATTGCAGGAATTTTCCTTCTTGCATATTTCAATTTTCATAAATCTTATAAAAGGAGGAAAAATAAGCAGTAAAATGAACTCAAAAAAAGAATCAAAAAAAACAAAGAACATTGCCATATTCCTTGGAGTTCTTGTTTTGATTGTTGTTGTTTATGCAGTCTACGTGAATGTCCTAAAGACTCCAAAATATCCGACAACATACATTCCAACGCCATACACAGGAAATTCTTCTGCTAAGGTGGTTATAACAGAATATTCCGACTTCGAATGCCCTGCCTGCGGATCTGCAGAACCGATAGTCAGAACATTGAGGTCAGAGTATCAGGACAAGGTTGCCTTCAGATATGTCAACTTTCCGCTTGTAAATATTCATGCAAATGCCTTCAAGGCAGCAGAGGCAGTCGAGTGCGCCAATGACCAGGGAAAATTCTGGGAATACCATGACAAGCTTTTTGACAACCAGAAAGCGCTTCAGACAGATTCAGTTATAGACCCAAAGTTTTACTATGATATTGCAAGTTCCCTTGGCCTTGACGTTGAAAAATTCAAGCAATGCCTTGATTCAGACGCAAAAAAACAGGCAGTAACCAATGAATTTAATGAGGCAGTCAGCACGAATCTTAAGGGAACACCTTCATTTTTTGTCAACAACATAAGTGTTGATAATTACGCCTATGATAATTTCAAAAAAATAATTGACCAGGAGCTTAGCAAATGAAACTGAAAATATTATTGGTTGCCATTGCAGTTTCTTTAATTGTTTTCGGATGCGCGCAGCAGTCTTCAACAAAATCAGTTGCGCAGTCAGCACAGCCAGCTCCTGCAAAGGCAACTGCTCAGCAGGCATCATCATCGCCAAATGAGGCAACGGTCAATATCTACGATTCAGGATTCAAGCCAGAAGAAGTTACAATTTTTGTTGGAGGAAAAGTAACCTGGACCAATATGGGCTCAAAGGACCACACTGTTTCTGGCCCGAATTTTCCGATGCCTACTAGCACCAGCCCGAAAACATCAGGAAGGCTCCAGCCAGGAGAAAGCTGGACAAAGGAGTTTGATGAAAGCGGATACTATGGGTATGCAGACGTATACAATGATAATCTTAAAGGAAAGGTGATTGTAAAATGAACATACATGAAATAAGCGACAAGAATTATGATTCGGAAATTTTGAAGACAAAGAAGCCTGTCGTTGCATATTTCTGGGCTCCCTGGTGCAAGTTCTGCGCAATTATGTCTCCAAGGTTTGAGAACCTTGTGAAGGATTTCAAGGGAGAAATCAAGTTCTGCAGGATTGACATAGACAAAAATGAAAATCTTGCAAAGAAAAACAATCTCAAGGGGATTCCTACAATAATATTGTATCATGGCGGGAGGGAAGTTGGCAGGGTGATGGGAGTTGAAGAAGAACAATTGCTTCTCGAGAAAATAGAGGACCACCTGGCTGATTTTTATTAAAATGGATGAAGCAGCAAATCAAAAGATAAAAGATCAGAAAGCTTACATAGTGAGCCTTTATCTTGCACTTGAAAAGGCAAAAAGTGGGAGAGACAGAAGAAATCTTACAGCCATAATCCAGCAGGCAAAAAAGGATCTGTTGCAAATGGGCGGAACTATCTAAATTATTTTTTTCTTGCATGGCAATCCTGCAAAAAAATGAAAATAAAGAAGCAAGATTAATGCAGGAACCAGAAAAAATATTTTTGTTAAAAAATACAAAAATTATCTTACAATCTTTGCAATCTTGCTTACTTCCTCAACAAATCTTCGTGCTTCCTGCTCTGTGTTGTAGAGATACAATGATGCCCTTGCGCTTCCCTTCATTTTTCTTGCGTTGAACCAGGAATGGACACAGTGCATCCCGCTTCTTATCATTATATTGGTGGAATGGTCAAGTATCAATGCAACCTCATGGGGCTCAAGATTTTTAATATTGAAGCTGAAAATTCCTCCTCTTTCTTCAGGATTTTCAGGGCCGATAAGCTCAACTTTGTCTTTAAGCCCATCAGTTATTATTTTATTGAGAATTATTTCATGCTTTTCTATGTTTTTCATTCCGATTTTTTTCAGATAGTCAACGGCAGCACCCAAGCCGACAATTCCAGCATAGTCCTGCAGTCCTGCCTCAAATCTTGCAGGAATATTTTCCATTTCAGCAGAATTGTAGGTTGTATTTTTCACAGTATCCCCTCCTGTTATGAAAGGAGACAGTTTTTCAAGCTCATGCATCTTTCCATACAAAACTCCTGTTCCAGAAGGCCCAAGCATTTTATGGCCTGAAAATGCAACAAAATCCGCATCCATTTTCCGCACGTCAATTCCTCTGTGGGGTATGCTCTGGGCAGCATCGACAAGGATTTTTGCCCCTTTTTTATGGGCAATCCTTGCCATTTCCTTTACATCCTGGCTTGTGCCGTCCAAGTTTGAAGTCTGGGCAACTGAAACAAGTTTAACATCACCTGTCAGATGTTTTTCAAAGTCATTAAGATTTGCAAATTCAAATGTTTTCAGCTTAATTCCAATCTTGTTCCTAAGCATAATCCACGGGACAAGATTTGAGTTGTGCTCCTTGTCAGAAATAAGAACAGCGTCTCCTTTTTTCAGCCCGAATGAATTTACAACAAGATTGATGGATTCTGTTGTATTCCTTGTGAATATTATTTCATCTGGCTTTTTTGCATTTATAAAATTTGAAATCTTTTTTCTTGCAACAAGAATCTCATGCTCAAGCCTTTTGCCAAGCTTATGGGAGCTTCTTCCTGCGCAGGCAGGATATTCATTGTAGTATTCATTTATTTTTTCAACAACCTGCTTTGGCTTAAGTGACATGCAGGCGCTGTCAAAGTAAATTATTCCTTTCTTTAGAACTTCAAAATCCTTCCTTGTTTTTTCAGCTTGTATTGGCATTTTTTATTGAACTGATTGTTGCTGTTGTGCTGCAGTTTGCCGCCCCTTCAATTGCCTGCACGCCTTTCTGAACTTCATTGAAAACACAAAAAGTCCCTGGCTGGGGGCCGTTGCAGTTTCCGTAAACAGCGTAGTTGTACACTCCCCAGGCAGAAAAGATAATGCTTACTATAAATATTATGACAAAAATCCATGACAAAATCTCAAAGTTCTTGAAAATCCACTTTGCAAATCCAGGATGATGCTTCATGACTTTTCCTGTCAGGCTTGCCTTTATCCTCTGGTCAAGCTTTGACTTGCAGGGCTTCAGCACAACCATACTGAAAATGCATTCAAACGCCTCTTTTGCAAGAATTCGATAGCGCATGCTAAAGATTCCCATTATAAGCAATACAGGCAACGCAATTATGCATACTACCATGGCTGTTTCTCTTTATGCGTCATTTATAAAGATTATGGAACAACATTTATAAAATAATTTCATTTGGTTTTTCATATGTATTATCTCATAAGATACGGGGAAATAGCGCTTAAAGGCCTGAACCGCCCTTTTTTTGAGAATAAGCTGGCTTCAAACATAAGGGCAATCGCAGGCGAAAGCCTGAAAATCAAAAGGGAAAGGGGCAGGATAATAATAGAATCTGAAAAAGACATCTCTGAAAATCTCAAAAAAGTTTTCGGAATTGTTTCATTCAGCATTGCCTACAAAACAGATTTTGAGAACATGAATGATTTTGTTTTGAATCTTGCAAAAAATAAAAAATTCAAAACATTCAGGATAACTGCAAACAGGATAAACAAGGGCTACAAAAAAAATTCCAATGAAATTGCAAAAGAGCTTGGAAGCCTCATTGTTGAGAAACTGAAGAAAAAAGTTTCTCTTGAAAAATACGATTTGAACATAAATGTTGAATTGGTAGACGGAGCATACGTATACTTTGACAGGGTTGAATGCTTCGGCGGATTGCCTGTTGGGGTTGAAGGAAAGGTAATTGTTCTTATCGAAACAAAAAAAGGCATTGAAGCAGCAAAAAGAGTCATGAGAAGGGGATGTGATGTGATTCCTGTCGCGTTCAAGAAAACAGACATTTCCGAGATAAATGAATATTTGCCAAATAAAAAAGAAATAAGAATAATAAAGGAAGTTCAGGAAATTGAAGAGCTTGCAAACAATAAGAATGCCAGGGCGCTTGTTGTTGAGGATTCACTTGAAGACATTAAAGACTATGAAACAGGTTTGCTTGTTTTAAGGCCGCTGGCGTTCGATTAAATTAGTTTCAATATTGTAAATAATTACTTTTATATTGCTTTCTCCTTTTTGTTTTCCAATGGAAATTATATTCCCTCAAAACAACGAAGAAGAATTTATTGAGATGGCAATTAAATTAGAATACAAGGAAATATGCTTTGCATACAATGAAAAGCAGTTTCCAGCAAAAATTCCAGAAACAAAAAAACTGGAAATCAAAACAGCAATAATAAATCCAAATAATCCGGCAAGGGCCAGAAAAAAGGCGGATTTTTTGATTTCGGATGAAAATGCAAGAAATGCATTTGAGGGAAATGAAATCGGCATTGTTTTCGGGCTTGAAGCAAAGGAAAGAAATGATTTTACAAGGCAGAGAAATTCAGGGCTGAATCAGGTTCTATGTGAAATAGCTGCAAGAAAGAACAAAACCTATGGTTTTAATTTCAGGAATGTTTTGGCTGCAAAAAACAGGGCTGAAATAATCGGAAGAATGATTCAAAATCTAATGTTATGCAAAAAATACAAAGTCAAAATAATATTTTTTTCAGGCGCTAAAGAGCCCGTTGAGATGAGAAATGAGAGAGATTTAAAATCTTTTTTGAGATGCTTTTGAAAAAATAGAAATAATATTGTGGGTTATGCTTTGCTATGATTGGTTGGCGTGGGTTTCTATACAGTGGTCATGGTCAAAGGTTAATTTTCCAAAAGAATTTCTGACATCTACATTGTTGTCATGGGCAGCATTCGTATGATAATATATTGCTTCACCACCTTGCGGAGAGGCATGTCGTCTTGCATCAACGCCAGGGCAGTCGCCGTTATAATTTCCATTAACACTTGTCCCTGAACTGGCAATTCCTGCTGAAAGTGCAAATGCTCCCAGGATGATGCCTGCCTTTAATATGGATTTTTTTGAAATTTTGCCGTCTTCTTTAAGCAAGAAAGCACCTATTTTTTCTTTGATGTCAAATATTTTCATCACTTTTAGTTAATTAATATGACTTTTTATATCTTTTTACTAACTAGGCAGTGAAAACCACTTTTTAACTATTTTTTCCTGAAAATCCTTGTCCATTATTTTTTCAAAAACATACTCAAACTGAAAATCATGCACCCTGCACCTGAAATCTTCACTTGTTGAGGGAATAAGGCTGTTTGTCTGCGAAAATGTTGAAACAGGGCAGGTTCCGCAATATGGCTTCCAGACGCATTCTGAGCATGGGCCGTCAATAATTGATGAAGAAACTATTGCGCATGTTTTATTAGAGCCCAAAACTTCACTATATTTTTGCTCTACATTTCCAACCATAAAAATATCCTCCTTCAGGGTCCTTGCCTCGTCGCAAGAGTAAATTTTCCCGTCATAATTGTATGCGAGCTGGCCTATGCATGCCCCGCAGGGGCTTCTCAAATCAAGAAATCCTGGGTCGGTTTTTCCAGCTATTTTTGAAAGGATTATCAAAAGGGTTCTTTCTTTAAGAAGAGTTTCTTTTTTATTAAGCTCAATAATATAGTCAGCACATTTTTTCCAGAAATCAATATACTCGTTGGCTGAATAGCCAATTTTTTTATAGTTCTCCCCGGAAAACCCAAGCCAATTCAAATGCCTTATGCATATTTGATTGAATCCCAATTTTGCATATTCATCTACAATCTCTTTTGGTTTTTCAAGGGAAGCTTTTGTTGTTGTCACAAGCGCAGATATTGTCCAGTCTTTTTTTTCATTATTGCATCTTTTTTGTATAATCTTGGCCCATCTGGCAACATTCTGATAGCTGTTGAAATTCCTGTCCTCAGGAATCCTGTTTGCGTTATGAACATCCTCGGGGCCGTCGAGAGAGGTGCATATTGAAACATTATTTTCAAGAAGAAAATCAAGCTTTTCATTATCCATCAGCTGAAGATTTGTCACGACAGTCAGCCTCAAATCTCTCTTTGCCTTGTTGTTTTTTTCTCTTGCATAGCCTACAATAAATTTAAGGATATCAAAGTTAAGAAGCGGCTCTCCGCCCTGAAACTCAATTGTTATTGTCTGAGATGGGCTTTGAAAAATAAAATCAACTGTTTTCTTGGCTGTTTCCCTTGTCATGTCAAACTCCCTGCATTTTGAGCCCTTTGCGCTGGCATGGCAGTAAATGCATTTGTGGGTGCACCTGTTTGTAAGAACAATAATATGCAGAGATGCTCCATGAAACAAAAAGCCCATTCTCTGCCTGTAATAGTTTTCAATAAGCTCCTTGTTTCTCAAGGTCAGTATGATTCCCTTTTCTTCAAGCAGTTTAAACAGCAGAGAATCTTCATCAATAACCCCGTGCTCAAGCAATTCCAGCTCATCATCATTCAGAACAGCCCACTGCCCATGCTCAGCAACAATAAGATTTCCTTTTCCTATTTTTCGGGCGTTGAAATCAAATGGGGCATAGCCTTTGTGCAATATTTCCTCCCTTGTTACGGATAGTGCCATCAGGCAACACCCTTGCTTTTCATCAACCTAAGCACATAGTTCAAGAATTCATAGCCGAATTTTTCAGCATCAGCCGATTCCTTTATCCTTATGGTGAAGTATTTTCCCTCCTCAATGGATGCTTCTGATTTTTTTCTTAGCTCTTCAAAGGCTTCCATCAGGGAGCTTCTTTCGTAAAGCCCTGATTTAAGCCTAAGGACAAGAAAACCATTATTTTTTTCAATCATTTTTTTTTCTTTTCTTCTGTTTCTTTTTCATCCTCAATGGCAGCAGCAGAATTTGATGCAAGAGCTCTATATATTATAAGGTTCCTGACTGCCTCATTCTCCTTTGACCTCTGCCTGCATATCTGATAGCTCAGAAGCCTGTTGCAGAATTTTCTTCCAAGCTCCTCAAGATTCTGGGTTTCAAAGGGCTTAAGCTCAACAATTACCTCTATTTCCGCATCTCCGTCTAAAAGAACATAATTATCTTTGGTGAAAGCGTGGGCTGCCCCGTAGACAACATCAAGGGAATATATTTTGGGATTGACACTTACCCTCACAACTCCTTCTTTTTTGTCGATTTCAAGGTTTCCTGTGCTCTCAAAGTCAGCCATTAAAACAACCCCCATATCCAGATTAAAATATTATATGCCAGATATATAAGATTTCCTATATTCGCAAAAGCAATGGTAATGGCAGCACCTGCAAACATTGCAGGCCCAAAGGGAACAGTTTCTGCAACAGGTATTTTTTTTATTTTCAGCTTTCCGGATTTTTGAAGGTTTTTTATTTCATTGAGATTCTTGTTGCTCACGCCTTCCGGCCCGATTTCAATAAAATCAAGAAGGCTTTTTCCAGAAGAGCTTTTATCCATCCTCATGATAACATCTCCCTTTTTTATTTTTGAAATTTCAACCTCTTTGTAGGACTTTAAATACACAACATTGTAGGCCGCCCTCAGGACAAGGGAATAAAGCAAAGCGCTTAAAATCACAGAATAAAGGCTGTTGAGATTTAGAATGTTGTTGAAGTCAAAAATAAGCCTTGCTGCAACAAGCGCAGCATAGAAATGAATTGGCTTTATTTTTTTAATCCTGAATTTTTTAATCAGGAATTCTACGGCAAGGTTGACTGCATAGTATGCTGCAGCATAGATTATGAAAGAATAAATAACTCCGTTGAGGCTGAAAATTTTTCCTCCCACAAGCCTTATGAGCCAGCTTATGGAAAAAATTGCCATGAGCACAGAAGGAAGTCCCCTTATGCTACCCAAAACTGATTTTTTTATTTTCCTGAAAGGAATCTTGGGAATGCTCCTTACAAAAAGATAGATGAAAAAAAGAACAATAGTATTTACAAAAAGGTCAAATCCAGGGAAAAAGCTGACAAAGGGAATTTTGTATGCCTCAAGCGGAATCAGGGCAGAGTAGGCAATGAACAGCTTCCCGTCTCCTGCGCTCCAGAACCTGAAGTTCCATAGGGCAAAAGAAAATGCAATGGAGATTGCAAAATTGATTGAAACAAGAAATATTTCATTAGGCTCGACTATTTTTCCTAGGAAAAGGAAAAGATACATAACAAATGAAAAAATAATGGATGCAATAATCCACTTGTTCCTTATCTTTCCAAATTTAAGGTCTTCAAATGATGTTATGATTCCAAGAATAACTATCGCAGGAAGGAAATAATATTCAATCATCAAAGTGCTTTTTTCTCTGTGAAATAAAAACTTTTCCAACTGCGAAAGGTTTATAAAGAAAAACCTCTTTATTTTTAAAAAGTGGCGTCGCTAAAGAAGTTAAGATTTTCTGTATTCTTGTTCCTGGTAGCTTCTCTGTTCCTATTAGGCATATCATCTATTTTGGCAGATGAGTACAATAATCTTCCATTGCAAGCTTACTGCAACTATTCAACAGGCACTAGCAGGGATATCTACATAGGGACAGGAGGAGGAAGTAGTGAGCTGGCAAGTATTTTGAGAATAGGAAAAACAGATACCGGCACATTCCCTTGCAGCCCCCAGGTTACTATTTCAGGATTTAACGAGGCAGGAGATAAAACTGGTAGTGATTACATTAATGACAGCTTAGATTTAAACGTAAAACAAAGCGGTTTTGTACTCCAAAATGAAATTACAGTAGACCCTGACAAAATATGGACACTACTTAACCTTCCTTCTGGTCTGGATTTATATAACATAGCCAAGCTGAGATTTGTTGAAGACCCCTTTGTTCTTTTAAATATCAGCAAAGGGGCTGATGAGGCATTGTGGGGATTTCACACAGGCCGCAATCTGGTTTGCCAGGCCACCCTAGAAAAAGGGCAGGTTAATAGCACACGCGCTTGTGTTGAATACACACTCAACAAAAAATTTGCGAACTGCAGGGGAGACATTGCAGGAGATTTTAAATGCTGCGGAGATGATGATTTAATAGACCCCGGATTTGAGGCAACAGATGCTGAGAAAAATCTTTATGTCTGGGAAACAGCAGGGGATAACTGCCAGTATTTGAGCTATTGCACCAGAACAGGCATGGAAAGGCACAGCGGAGAGCAGAGCTTCCAGATAATTCCATCTTCTTCAGTTTCAAATCTAAGCCAGGAATTGTCTTTAGGCAACGGAAACTACTATCTTTCTTTCTGGGTTAAAGTTGTCAAAGCTTCTCCAGTAAAAGTATATGTTGCAAATGATGGTGGAACTCTTGCTGATTTAACAATAGCCAGCGGCTCATATGACTGGAAGAATTACATCTTGAATTTTAGCATTAGCGCGCCAGTAGGCAGTGAAATGAGCATTAAAGTTTTGTTTAGCGCCTCTCCAACCGCAGTTGAGGGCGCAAAGGTGTTAATTGACGATGTCCACATTATGGGAGGAGAATATGTAGCAGGATTGCAGCAGCTTACTGACTATGCGGGAATTTTCAAGGATGTTTCTCTATATGAAAACCCTTATCTTTGCTATTATAATAACACCCAATGGGAGTGGATGAATCCTGTAAATGAGCAGTTTAAGATTCTGAATACTGGCGGCTTTGACATGATTTCAAACAGCATATTGTGGCATGCATGCAATGCAAACGGGCTGGCAGAAAAAATTAAAACAGGAGAGGATGTTAGCCTTACTGCTAACTATGGCGTTGTTTCCTATGTTCCTCCAGTCACAACACCCACAATAGTTACTTATGGCGAGATTGAAACGCAAACCTTTGACTATGGTGTTGGGGGCAATACAGTTTTCATTCCTGACAATGAATTTGAGCCAGGGATAGCAATACAAAACATCCAGCCAACAGGAGCCCCTGACCACTGCTTCAACAAAACACTTGACATTGAGGGAAATGAGAGTGATGTGGACTGCGGAGACGGATGCGCAAAATGCTTTGACGGGCAGAAATGTAACACTAACGATGATTGCATATCGGGGATTTGCGTAGATGACGGAACAGGCCAGAAAAGATGCATCCCCCAAAATTTCCCAGAAATAAACCAAGTAGGATATATCGCAAAGAGGTTCATCTGCTCAAATATGGATGAGATTGCTGCATATACAGAATGCTGCGGATATAGTCTGGGGCTTTGCATGAACCAGAACATCAATTCAGAGATAAGGAGAACAGGAAACCCTCTTAGTTCAATCTTTGAGTTTCCTGTAAAAACTGACAGCATAAACTATGTCCTGCTGATGGGCTTGCCCTATAACCAGCCTGTTGCATATTATAACTATCCTTTGAGGATATCAAAAGCAGACAATCCTTTGTATAACTGGACAAACTACAGCTATCTTGAATTTTACATTGCGTATGCAGTTCCTCAGGAAAAGCAGTATCTCAGATTGCTGATCCTTAAAAATGTTGAGGAGTCTCCATTTTCAGGGAAGCCGCCGACTGACTACATAAATGAATCTGCTGCTGCAAAAAGAAATCTGGAAGATGATGTGCTGTTCAGAGGATATATTGATAATTTCATAACAGGACAGGTGCAGCCGGGAAAATGGATGAGGGTCAGAATACCTATCAATGTGAGCGGGAACAAATTAGATGCGATAAAAAAGAGCGATGTTGTCAAGCTGGTTGCTGTGTTTGCATATGAAAAGGATGTTCCAATGGCAAACAGAGTAACGCATACAGCACTCTCCGGGTTGACGTTCAGGAATGTGATAGCCATAGACAGAATAAATCTTGTGCCCTCTGAAGACAGCCAGATAAAATATTGCTCAAAATTCCCTCCCAATCTAACAACCGCAAACTACTGGGAAAGTGACATGGATCAAGTTGAACAAGATGTGTCAGGCCAGCCTATTGGAAAGGGGATTTGCGAAAACACCCCTGGCTTCGGATGGACAGGAAATGCCTGCTGCGGAGATGATTTAAATGAGACAAAGCTAGTTCTTAATCCTGATTTTGTTTCAGAGTCATATGCAGACAGCTTGAAGGGCTGTGCAAAGGGATTTGTCCTTGGAAATAACAGCGCAATGATTTTATCATACAACAATTCCGCAAGCGGAAATATTTATGGAAATGCTTCATTGATGTTCTACAACAGCAGGTTTTACAGCTGCAATAACCAGGCAGCAATAAATGCAACTTTAAGGGAATTGGCATTTGGAGGAACAGCAACAAATTATCCATACGGCATTTCGAAAGTAACATCAACTTACAGCGCATTAAATAACATAGCTACCAATAATACTGACTATCCAGAATGCTACAATCAGGGAAGCTGGTACTGCGATTACGACTCTGTCTGGAAGAACAGCTCGGCATTGCCGAACCTTGTAGTAAACTCTTCATCTTCACTTCCATTTGATTTGAGCAAGAAGGCATGCTGTCCTGCAGGATGGTGCTTCTATGGGAACCGGCCTGCTCCATCATCATGCGTTCCAAGCCAGGCAGACATTTTCCAATACAGCGAGCCAGCAGGAATTCCGTATTTCTTTAACTCGTCAACGAACTACTCAGGAATTCCGGGCGATGACACCCATTACAGGTGCATAAGTGGAAGTTGGGCGTTTGCAGAGCTAAAATGGAACCCTGACAACACAGACAACGGCTATTGCCCTGAAAGAAGCCAGTGTTACGTGAGCGCAACAGATGGCTGTGTAGATTCTGGTTATTTCAAAGCAG
>Ga0315293_10002367_pt1 | contig 18153 bp, 19 predicted proteins | sample YL17G13_20_MG_FD_203071 | JGI IMG/M metagenome (GOLD analysis project Ga0315293, IMG submission 203071) | Sediment microbial communities from Yellowstone Lake, YNP, Wyoming, USA - YL17G13_20 | ecosystem: Environmental > Aquatic > Freshwater > Lake > Sediment | place: USA: Wyoming | collected...
GGTTAAGGAAGGATCTGGATAAGGTCAGCAAGGATACGCCGATCATTGTATGCTCACACTCGCCGATTCAGAAAATCTACAAAGGCTGGAACTTCTGGACCGATGATGCCGAGGAAGTGCAGATCCTGCTGAAGCGGTTCGACAAAGTTAACGTGATCTACGGGCATGTTCATCAGGTCCAGTACAACCAGATTGGAGACATCAGCTTCCATGCAGTCATGGCGACGGCATGGCCCTGGCCCTATCCCAATAGCTACGAGCAAGCACCAAGTGATCTGCCGGAGCTCACTGTGAGGATGAACCGGGCCGATCCCTTCTTCGAACGGGACGCTACTGGCTGGCAGTTCGTCAACGTCAACACCGGGAAGGTGGACATGCACTACCAGTTACCCAACAACCAGAATCGAAGCGTCGTCTTCGATACCCAGTCTGGACAGCCTATGGATACCAAGTTTCAGTCTCTAGAAAATCAGATTCCCCCGCAGACACATTATTAATAATTTTGATAATGAGGAGGTGGCTATGCAAGGCGTAAAACAATTACTTATAGTAGTGGTGATGATTGCAGTGGGTATGGTATGGTTACTACCTGCCCCCCGCGCAGAAGAATTTACCAAGGAAGATTTGGCAAGATGGGAGCAAGAATTCCTGGCGGTCGTAATCGAAGGTGAGAAGAGCTTCCATAGCAGTAAACTGGGGACGAACACCGTCTCCTGCGACCAGTGTCATCCAAATGCAGCCAACACCCATCCAGAAACGTATCCGAAGTTTCAGAAGCAGATCGGGAAGGTCGCGTCGCTGTTCGAAATGATCAACTGGTGCATCCAGAACCCTCTCGAGGGAAAACCACTGGCTGCAGATGATCCCATCATGACCGCCCTGCAGGCATATATTACGCACGAACGACGTGGCGTCAAGCTATCGCCTGGCAAACACTAATGATGTTATATCCTGAGTGGGTGCCTCTTTGAACCATTGTATTCATGACCCATGGCTGTCGTGGAATCCTGTTTGTTCCCTTTTTGTAGTAAGTAGGGACTCACACTTTCAGAACAAGAAGGGAGGATGATCTGTTATGAAAAGATGGAGATGTACATCGTGTGGTTATATTTATGAAGGAGAAAGCCCACCGGATCCTTGCCCTATCTGTAAGAAGTACAAAGCGATGAAACCTGGAGCACTTTTTGTCGAAATTAAGAAATAACAGAGTACTGCAGCCTCATGGGGCAGGTTGAAATAAGGAGCTCCAGATCCATTAAAAAAACCCCTTCCTCTACAACCAGAAAACTACCAGTTGATCAGTAGTTTATAAAAATCATACTTTCGACTGTGAAACTGCAGGCGTGGCCTTACATAGCTATCGATTAAAAGAAACCCCTCTTGAAATCCTTAAAGAGAACCCCGCATACATTTTTTTCTCCATTTAGAAAATTTATGAAAGCGGAGACGATCTCTTCAGACAGATTGGTTGATACTTCTCAGGAGGGGGATACTCTTCCACCATTACCATTTTCTTTACATATCGTATGTAATATAGCACGCTATTAAATTAGGGACAGCGCCTATTTATTATTGACAGAGCCCTTACACATAGTATACACTTACCTCATGCCGCGAATAGCACGAGCAGTTGCAACAAATCATCCACACCACATTACCCAGAGAGGTAATTACCGGCAAACTGTTTTTGAGACTGATAAGGATTATAAACAGTATCTTGAATGGTTAAAGATATACAGTGAAAAATATGGACTTGAGCTATGGGCATATTGTCTCATGAAGAATCATGTGCACTTTGTGTGTGTGCCGAAACGGAAAGATTCACTAGCTCTTACTTTTAACACGCTTCACATGAGATATGCACAATACATTAATCGTCGGAGAAAGGTACACGGTCATTTATGGCAAGGAAGATTTTATTCCACGATACTTGATGAACTTCATGTGCACACCGCGGTGCGATATGTGGAGAGCAATCCTGTTCGGTCAGGGATAGTAACAAAGGCAGAGCAGTATCCGTGGTCCAGTGCCAGAGCACATACTGCTGGAACTACACATGACCTTTTATCCACGAAGTGTTATTTACTTTCGGAAGTAAAAGATTGGAAGAAATACCTGCGTGAGGAGGAAGAGAAAAAGTTGATACACGATATCAGGAAAAATACGTTGACCGGGCGTCCCTGTGGTGATGAAGGATTTATTAGAAAGCTGGAGAGGGCATTCGGCCGAAGGTTACAGGCATTACCGCACGGTAGGCCGCGAAAGACAGAAAAATAGGCGCTGTCCCTAATTTATGAGAAGAAAACGCAGGTATTTTCTGAAAACAATTCTTAGATACTCAATTATATTCCTCACCATCTCATTTTTTTTCACTAGCATTCAAGTGATTACCTTCAGTCTGGTCAACCCACCTTTTACTCCTCTCATGGTATACAGGCTGGTTACAAAAGAAGGGATGAACCACACCTGGCGCTCACTGTCTAAAATTTCACCATTCTTACAGCAGGCAGTGCTCGCCTCAGAAGACCAGCTCTTCTTAGCTCACAACGGATTTGATTTTAATCAGATTGATCAGGCGCTCCAAGAACACGCTAAAAAGAAGCGATGGAGAGGCGCGAGCACTATCTCCATGCAGGTAGCACGTAACCTCTTTCTCTGGCAGGGGTATAGTTGGGCAAGGAAAATACTTGAAGCATACTACACAATCCTTATAGAGCAGCTCTGGAGCAAAGAGCGTATCTTAGAAATGTATCTTAATAGTGCAGAATGGGGGAGGGGTATTTTTGGTGCAGAAGCTGCAGCGCGTCACTATTTTAATTGCTCCGCAGATTCCTTGAGCAGAGATCAGGCAGCGCTGATGGCAGCGGTTCTTCCTAATCCCCGCAGGTGGTCACCTGCACGACCCACGAGCTATATCCTGAAAAGGAAAGCCTTTATCCTTGAGCAGATGTATAAATTCAGGCCACTAAGGAAATAAATCTTAACCATGTTAATGCTTGACAAAATTGCCAATTGTAAGAAAATTACACACGTATTCTCACATAGGTTAAAAACACATCCCATACGGAGAATGTGCCATTGATTCACGCGATAGACCACATCAACCTGGTGGTGTCTGACCTGGAGCGGTCAGTAAAATTTTACACTGAGGTCCTGGGTTTCAGAGTGACCCGGAGAGCCCGCCTCAAGGGAGACTGGATTGAATCCATCATAGGGCTTAAAGGTATAAACGCCACCGGTGTCTATATAGTGGCACCGGTGGGAGAGCCGAGACTAGAGTTGCTCTGTTTCGACAACCCTCGCGAGGACGCGGTTTCGGCAAATTCAATGGCTACTACCATAGGCGTACGACACATCGCCTTGAGAGTAGAAGATATACAGAAGGCAGTACAATCGTCTGAAAGAAGCAGGGGTAAAAATCATTAGTGAACCGGTTGTAGTACCTGCCACAGTCATCACCCATGATGCGGGGCATAAAATACTTTGCTACTTTCACGACCCGGATGGGATATTACTGGAGCTGGCCGAGTATCGTTAACCCAGTTTTACACGCGAACTATCCTTGTCCAAGACAACAGGATGTTACTGTAATGATGTGCGTTACTATGTGAGTGCCCTTTTGCCTTCTTTCCCACGTTTCGCGCAGCGTTTTTATAAACTTTTTTCAAATCACAAAGGGGACTTACCATGCGTTGTATCGTATCTCTCATCCTCGCACTCTTCTCCTTTACCAGCGCCGTCTGTGCCGATCCCACACCGCCTTCACCAGTGCTTGGCTGCCCCATCCCATCATTTAAAGATATCGTGCTGATCGGTGTGGGAGATAGCCTGACCCACGGAACCATGGACGCAACCGACAACGCCACTAACACTCAGCACGCCTACCTTCAGAAGGTATATGAATCCCTCGCGCAGGTCGCTGAGGTAAGTTTCTCTCAACCGCTTTTTGACTATGAAGAAAACCGTATGCTTCCCTTCACCATTCCTACCAATCTGGGAGTGGAGGGATCCGACATCTACTCGCTCGAGGGCATAGAATACTATAAACGTTACGGTGTAGATGAATCGTTTCTCACAGGCAAGTATCTTGGTGACAGTCTGTTTCCCTGGTGGCTGCATGACCTCTATGATAAGGTGTTATATCCCATAAACCTTCTAGCGCTGAAGCCTGTCTCGCAGCTCGATGCAACAGTGTGGCTCCTCAACCAGGTAGCCGAGGCCGGTCAGTCTAAGTCAGTGGTAATTTTCTGGATGGGAAACAGTGACTCTTCTAATGCAGCGTTAGGGTTGGGTACCAACAACCCTATATACATACCCCTTCCACTTGATCAGCTTGAGCAGGAACTTAATCCCCTTTTATTCACGTTGCTACGTTTTTGGGAACAGTCCGGTCTTATCTCCTTTGAGCCCTATACCATATCATCAATTGAGCGAAATTTAACTAACGCCGATGATTTTGCTGAGCAATACCATCGAGTACTCACACGGCTCGCAACCGAAGTTCCCTCACTTGCCACTCATGCCGAGCTTTTCCTCTGCACCCTCCCCTACTATATCTCCGTGGGCTACCTCCTTGATTCTGAGGATATGGAGTACTATCTGCAGAAAGTAAATCTTACCTATACAGTCCCCCCCTCGTTCAAACGGGTAACAGAGCCGGGGACACCCATCACTGATTTTTCAAAGGGCGACCGGGTGTCACTTTTCACCTTTTTAACCATGTACATCCTTCTTGACCAAGGGAATTCCGTCGCGCAGGTAAATCAGATACTAGAGCGAGATGGCGCGCAACGAGATGGGATGGTGCTCTCGGAAGATGAACAGTACCACATTAGGGAGCGCATCGATAGTTTCAATGAAGCGGTCAAAGAATCAGTGCTCACCAGCACTACTCACGTACATCTGATTGATAGTGCTACCTACCTTAATGACGCCCTCACCGGCAAAATCAGCATCACCATTAACGATAAAACTTTAAACCGTAAATGGGGACGGGGCAACAGTTTCACCCTCGATGGGGTACACCCTGGCTACACCGCCCACACCCTTATCGCAAACTTTATCATAGAGCACCTGAACGATACCCTCACCATGAACGCCCCTCTCCATGAGCTCTCAGAGGTTATGGAAACAGATCCCTATGTTGATAAGGATGGAGATGGGTGGGTGGAGGGACCAGCGTATACCGCATCGGGAATTACCGAATTGCTTTTTCTCTTTAAAGATCCGGATGACAGCGATCCCACACTACAACCCACCTTACCACCTGATATCTGGAACTATGTCACCAACATCCTTTTGAGAGAATTCCTATTCTAATAATAATGTACTTTGATACATGTCATCCCTATAGGTATAGTCCTTTTAAAAAAGCACCCAGATGAATATATTTTTATTAAAGGCAATCTTATCGGTTGCAGATTTTGTAGGAAGAACCTGTATCTTCAACTGGCAACCTCCACCGGTTGGAAAAATTGTTCGGAATATCCCTTATGGTAACCATACATTGCAAGTCCTCGATGTGCTCATCCCACCATCTGACCCCCCTTACCCCATTGTTGTTTATTTTCATGGAGGAGGTTTTTTGGCAGGTTCAAAGGAGAGCTATACCAGAATCTGTCGAACCCTTGCTTCTCATCATTACCTGACATGCAATGTGAATTACCGTTTGGCACCGAAATGTAACTTTCCCGCTCAACTGCACGATGTGGCAGCCGCACTCACCTGGGTCATCAAAAACGCTGACGAGTACGGGGGAGATACTACAAAAATCTTCCTCGCAGGAGATTCTTCAGGTGCCTATTTGACAAGCTGGTATGCAACGGCCTTACACAAAACGGAACTATTTGATGCGTTCGATATAGAAAATACCATGCAGTGGACATCCCTGAGAGGCCTGGTGCTCTTCTATGGCATAGTTGATCTCGAAAAGGTGATCACAACAGGCTTTCCCTTTATGAAGCTCCTCATGGATTTTCTTGGTCCTGATCCTGAAACCTACAAAAAACGACTCTACCTAAGCTCCCCCATTCACCACATATCTAAGAAACTACCACCTGTGTTTATATGCGCAGGCGAAAGGGATAGTCTCTTTCCCCAATCTGTCACTTTGGAAAAAGTTTTAAAAGAGCACCAGGTCCTTCACACATCCCTCTTTTTTCCACGCGATAGCTACCCTGATGCCCACCATGCATTCCTTAATTTTTACTATAAAAAGTGTTCAAAAATTGCGATGGTTGAGTTGGTAAAGTTTTTGAATGCTTAACTCCCATTAAAATCTGTGGTAGTTCAGGTAAACTCATCCCACAGATAAAAAAGTACTACCTAAAGATCTCATCACCTTTGAAATTATCCTTGACAGCGAAAGCTCTCTTAGTGAACTATTATAGTGATTGGCTCCATATCAACATGTTTTAATACAACCTACTTCACTAGTGTAAGAGTGCAGTACGCCATTATTAGCGATGTAGACATGCCGATGATGAATGGCATTGAGTTCTATACGCACGCCACTACCATGGATCCCACAGTGGGGGCACGTTTCCTATTCTACACAGGCTCAACCGATCACATCGACTTTTTTAAAGAATATAATGTACGTTACCTAACTAAACCCATACCAATAAATCAAATAACAAAGGCGCTCAGTACTATTATAAACCGCTAGTACGTACCTTTCACCATTTCAGATGACAAGTCCGTTACTTTTCACCATGGTGTTTCTTATTGTTCCAACTGGCTCTCTGGAACAGCACCCAGCCAAAGGCAACTACTCTTGCTTTGCAGTTGCGGAGTTACCCACGCCGGTACTACACACACCTGATTTTCACTTCGTATTTGGCGGCAAGGATGGCAAGACACTGCATCTTGATAAGACCGGAATAATCCGTGAGGTAGAATTTATCGCCTTACCACACACAGCTTTTAAGATAGAAGATACCATTAAAAAAGGGAACGCAACCATTTATAAGATCACCACCAATGAGTATCCCTACCCTTCAACACGAGGGTACTTTATAGACAGTAGGTTCGTGACCACAACAGATCGTGAGCCAGTACCCCGACCAAAGATACTTCCCACCAAGGAAGCTATTATAAAAAACCTCCTCTCTGCCGAAGGAAGCAGGTACCTATGGGGTGGTAACTACAAAGAGGGTATTTCACAGATGCTTTCCTTTTATCCACCCTCTTCCCTTTTGAGCCAAGAGGTAAAAGCACAGTGGATACAGCAAGGGGTTGATTGTTCCGGTCTCCTCTATGAAGCAACCAATGGGTGCACACCCAGGAATACCAGCTCACTGGTGTCTTTTGGAGAACCAGTGAAGATAGCTGGATTGAACACTGAGCAGATCATTAAGATACTTGAGCCGCTCGATCTAATGGTATGGGCAGGACATCTGATTATCGTACTTGATAAAGAGCGCACTATAGAGAGCCGTCTGGATTACGATACGCAACAGGGAGGAAACCAGGGTGGTGTGAGAATCCGTAAGCTTAAAGAAGTGATAGATGAAACGCTACAAGAAAGAATCTCCGTTGAAAACTATAGTGAAGAAACTAGTGCGGGAAAACAAAAGTTTGTAGTGCGGAGATGGTACGGTATAAAATAAACAATATCCAGTAGGACGGAACGTAGGTTCTAAGGCAACTTATTAAAGAACACGGAGAATTCTAATCCAATTCATCCTCTAAAAACCAAGCCAGCCCTGACACAGAATCCCACAAATATTTTCATGTGGCATTCTGCATCCCTTAAAAACTTCCCCTTTACACTTTCCATAAGAATTGTTAGGTTTGACTTTTAAGCGGTTCAGCTAATTATGTTTTATCCATATTGCCTTGGGGTGCTAGGCGAAGAAAAAAAACTGGATAAGAAAAAATGTCAGTTTCAAATGAACTACCTGAAAAATGCCACGCATGTGCAAAGTCAGTGATGTCAAACATACCTGGCAAGTGTAAATTCTGCCGGGAGCTAGAATTTCACGAGGAAGTTTTATGCCATTTGAATCGGTGCATACAAAATCCGGTAAATTTTAGGTGCCATGCCTACCAGCCAAGGCTGAAATTGGCCAGTCCATCAGTAAAAAAAGTCACGGATCTATCGTGTCGTCCTACAGGTGATCTCCAAGGAACATCTTTACAAAAATTACTGCGCCAGGATAAGATCAAGTATGAGAGGGCATTGGCTTTACAGAAATTGGAAAGAGATCCAGATGGTGTGTACATGGAACTCAAATACCATCTTGCCTGGAATGTAATTTATAGGGGACCTGTGTTTATGCCCAACGATGATTTTTTTGATTTCTTTCACAATACTTTTTTGGAGTGTAGTGAGCTGGTGGGAGGGTTGGTGAGTTTGCTTGGGCTTGCCCCAGACCATGTACACTTATATCTGGAGTCAGATGAAAAGAATTCTGTGGAAACAGTTGTTCAAGAGATCAAACGATTTTCTAAGAGTGCGCTACTAAGCACGTTTGTTGATTTAAAAGATGGGTTTGAAGCAGGAAATGAGCTTTGGGATAATGCTTACTTCTCAGAAACTATAGGCTAAAGAGAAGCATTGCTAATAGGACGGGACGTAGCTCCGTTAGTTTCATTACCAATAAAGATGCTAAAGTAAAGGGGAACATATTTTTTACCACACTTAAACGTGTTGACTCAAACATGAGAGTTCCTCATAGCTAATCAATCCAAACGGGAGGGAAAATAGCATGGAACCCATAGATGAATATGTGGTTGAAGAAATATGGCAGGAAGTCTCTGGATTCACACCAAGTCAAATTAAAAGAGAGATGCAAAAGCTGGGGAAGGAACAGCCGGCGCTTCTCTCTTTTATTCTGGAATTCACTGATGAAGTTGATCAAGAGGTTAAGGGACTTGCGCTCTATATGCTTTTTACTGTGTATCGAATGTTTCAAAAAGGTTTCGGCAAAAAAATCAAATCAATTTCACCTGATAAAATCATTAACTGTTATGAATCCAATGAAAAGCTTATGCAAAGGCTGGAAGGCGCTCATGATAAATTTTATGACAGGATTGCCAAGACCCAGGTTTCAGAGCAACCATTTATTATGAAGTATATACTTGAAACTTTGTTTGAACAATCAGATGATGAAGACCCCGTAGACCTAACTGATGACGATATAGGGTACCTCTATCTATTGCTCAAAACAGGGGTTGATATTCTCAACACTACGACAAATGAGTAAAAAGTCCCAATCGTCCCACCTGATCAATTCGCACCCTTGCAAACGAAAGATTTACATTCTTGCAATGTTTTATGATTACTGATTTACCAATGGACGTCCCCTCATCTATAGATGGAAGCACACTACTCTTCATGGTACAGAAACCCTTTAAGATTAACTTTTAAATTCCGATACTACTTTTATTAAATGGAAAGTATAGTACTAACATCTCCATGTGAAGAGTGAAGAAAGCCAGGAGGGTAAATGAAACATGAGTTATGTCGGCACTCAGCCAACTCCCATTTTTAAAAAGTGCTCATTCTGTAGCTCTACCTGGGCAACACGAGATGAATTTCTCAGTGATCCTTTACTCGAGATGATAGGCTATCAGGTAAATTTCAAGCATCTTGAACTTGGTGCGTTCCTTTTCAATCACAATCAATGTTGCACTACCCTAGCAATTGAAGCAGGTAAATTCAAAGACCTTTACGATGGGCCTATCTACTCTGAACGCTTCACTGGTACCCATGAATGCCCTCAGTACTGCGTGGATAAATGCAAGCTTAACCCCTGTCCTGCAAAGTGCGAGTGCGCCTATGTGAGGGAAATTATTCAAATCATTAAAAACTGGACAAAGCTGAAGCACTGAATAGTAGTAATGTTCACCATCATGGCAATTATTCTTGACAGGGGCAATTTATCTATTAGATAATAATAAGTTACTACCGAAAGCATTAAATATTGCAAAACTACGCATGGTCATTGCGAAGCGAAGCAATTCCATTTTATAGCTGCTTTTGAGATTGCAGAGTCTGTTCTGAGCTTTTACTTAAGTTTGCTTCGGTTGCCTTTCGCAACCTCGCAATGACACGCTATCTGTGAATTTTATCTTCCTAAGCGAGGAATCACGCTCCTCGCAATGACATGTCACATATTTTATGCTCTTAAAAAATAATTACTAGTTTCAATTTCGTCCTTGAGCATTTACCATACCCCATTATCTTGAAATACACAGGATACCTACAGAGGAGATTGTGATATGAAGGATTTGCAGAATAGTAAAAAATCTCACCTTAATGAAGAGCTTGAAGAGCTGCGTCAACTGGTAGAGGAACGTGATTTGGAAAGCGCTGCCTCAGACACCGAGGGGAAAGTTACCCCACGGGAATTAATCACTCGTCCTCCTCGCGGGGCGTTCCATGGAGATATCGAGTTCATAGGAGATTTTGATATCGTCAAAGCTAAAGGGATTAACCTCTCCGAAGGGGGAATCTGTTTTGAGCTCTCTGAAGCATTGCCCTTCGAGATGAAATTAATGCACGAGGGAAAAATACTTAAGTACCGAGCCCACCTCACCTGGATAAAAAAGCTTCCGGCAGGCGGCTACCGCTTCGGGCTCAAGTTTGTCAGCCCTGAACCACACCCTGTATTCTGAGTACGCGTATACTCCCGTACTCATTATAAGCCCCAATTTCCAAGTACCGAATCCCAAGGCATAAAAAACACGAAATACCAAATTCGAATTCCGAAACAATCTCAAATGACTAAAATCACAAATTCAAAACAGTATGAATTAATCTACAATGTTTTGAACATTTGATATTGAGGTTTGTTTCGAATTTCGTACTTCGAGTTTCTGATTTAACGGAGACACTCCATCAAACTAACTGCGATGGTTCACTCTACTTTTAAACACGAACCAAAGATAGATAAATTCTCAGAGTTATAGGTGTTAGAATCTAACCCCTTAAATTATGATCCCAAGTAATCTATTTAGACTTCCAGACGGGTGAGCTTTTTGACCCCTAACTTCATAGGCAGGAGAAAGGCAAACAGGTTCAACGCTAACGCCACCGAGAGGAGGACCGCAATTTCTGCTACCTCTACTCTCGTCAAGGGGAGACCTTTAAATTTGGACATAAAGAAAAGATATACGGGTCGTGCCTCCAGGATGACCACCACACCTATAAAGGAAATCGCAGTAATCATATACACCATGCCACCAAAACCTGTTGCGATCTGTGATACGTTTTCTACCTTGAACCGCGGAAAGTAGGTACCCAACCCTATCCCCATACTGGTGATACCAAAGGTCATACACCCCATGGTAATGGCTGAGAGCCAAATCATGAACTGGGTCGCATTCATCAATAGGTCAGTGGTGATGATTAAAATCTCTGCGGGAATCAACAGAAAGAAGAAGTTGACCCAAAATTTACTCCACAAAAGTTTCCTGAGCTCCAGGGGCGAGGACTTAAGAATCCAGAACGATTTCCCCTCCAGGCTGATACTGGGAAAGGTGAAACGTACCGCGATTGCTGAAATCACAAATGCAGCTAACCCAAGGTTAATAAAGGAAATCAAATTCTGGAGATAGAAGGTTGGCATGGGTGACTTCTCCAGGGGTAGCACACTAAAGTTGTAGATATAGATGATCACGAGTGCGCAGATGAGAAACAGTTGGGGCCACTGGTTGGTGTCGCGCAAAAACATTCTGATATCCTTGAGCACCACCACCTGCACTTGTGAGGGTAAGGACCTAACCACTGCCTCCAAGGCACGGTTTAACAGCCTTGAGCGAGTCAATTTAGCTGACCTCGCTTCCTGCGCCTTCGACCACGCATCACAGTAAATCTTTTTAAACACCCATTCCCCTATCACCGCCAATGCCAGTCCGGTGCTCCAGAGCAGAAGGATAGAGAAGAGTGAGCCTTCAGGATAATCAAAAAGAAAAGGAGATAGTGCATTGGTTGCCCACTGACTTGGAATGAGCTGAGAAGTAGGCACCTTCAATTCTGTAATGTAATCCATGACCAGGTAAAAGCTCTCCGGGTCAACCAGCCTCTCGGGCTTGAGGAACCTGATAAAAAGAAACACCATTCCCACCAGCACAATGGAGGCGAGCAGTATGATATCCTTCAAGCGACGGGCAGGAAAGGTGTGTACCAAAACCAGGATGAGAATAATCCCAAGCGCAGCTGAGATGAACAGAAAGGGGATCACCACCGCTACCAAGGTGAGGTAGTAGGCGAGTGACGCATTATACACCAAGCCATAGGCAAAAAAGACTGGCAAACTGAACAGGATGGCGGTCCAGGAACTGTGGGCAATAGTTTCTACAAACCGGCTCGCGTAGAGACTTTCTGGCACCAGGGGAAGTGAGTTGAGCAGTTGCAGGTCATCAGAGAGAAAATAGGTAGAGAGTGCAGTAATGACGTTACTGAAAATCAAGAGAGAAAAAATGGTCAAAAAAACCATGGAGAGCAGTCTGGAAGCGAGCAGTGTCCCGATCACCTCGATGCGGGAAAAATAAGTCAATACTTTGAAGAATATCAGAAAGATTCCACACCAGAAGATCACACCGACGATAAAAAATACAACGAAGCGCAGGAGGTATTTAGTATCCTCCCCCTGCGAGGAGTTTTTATAAGAAAGAATTTTAGCTTTTAAAAGAGTACCTATCTCTCTCACGACTACCTACCCTAACGCTTGAGCGCCTCTACCACCTTCCTCACATCCTCGCCACCGGTAAGCTTAAAGAAGATAGACTCTAATCTCTTATCCTCACTGCCCGCCTTTTCCTTTAGCTCTCTCATATTGCCAACTGCAATAATCCTCCCCTCCTGAATGATGGCGATGCGGTCACACACCTCTTCGGCAATTTCTAGGGTGTGGGTTGACATGAATACGGTGTTCCCCTCACTACAAAATTCTCGAAATACCTCCTTCACCAACTTTGCCCCCTGCGGATCAAGGCCCACCATGGGTTCATCAACGATGATCACCTTGGGGTGGTGAATGAAGGCAGCTGCCATCACCAGCCGCTGCTTCATGCCATGGGAATAGCTCTCAATCAATTCATCCTTCCACTCATCAATACCGAAGAGCTCAAAGAGGTAGTTCATCCTGGCCTCGACCCCATTGGAGGAAAGATTATACAACCCCGCAATGAATTTCATAAACTCCAGCGCCGTCAATTTCTCATAGAGGAAAGGCCGGTCCGGTATGAATCCCACCACCCTCTTGGCCTCATGGGAATGTTCCGCCAAATCCCACCCATGAATCACTATCCTCCCGCTGGTGGGCTGAATCAGACCTGCCATCATCTTGATGGTGGTGGTTTTACCCGCACCGTTGGGTCCCAGGAAACCAAACACCTCTCCTGGTTCGACCGTGAGCGTAATGCTATCGACGGCGACAAGATTTCCAAACCGCTTGCGCAAGTCCATCAACTGAATCATGAGTAATCCACCACCTCCAGTTTGAGCACTCCTATGAGCTTAATAATCTCAAGCTGCTTATCCAACCCGCCCTCGACAAACTTAATATGGGTTGCATCAGCAGGCATCTGGTTCGTGGTGGGATCAACACTCACCCAACGGCCCACAAATACCTCTGACCAGGCATGGTAGTAGAAACTCCCCTGGCTATACACAATACCCACACAGAGGGTGCTCGGAATGCCCAGTGCCCTGCAGAGCGCAACGAAAAGTGTTGCGTGCTCATTACAGTCACCTACCCGCATCTTCAATACATCCAGTGCACTGGGAATGCTGAGCGTAGGCTTCTTTTCAATAGTGTTATATACCCATCCCTTGATGAGCTTCACCGCTTCCACTGCGTTCCTCTCACTGCCCACAATCTCCTTTGCCTGCGTTATGATGAGCGGATCATCGCTCTGGATAAAGGTGGTGGAGCTAAGGTGCTCTGTCATATTACCCCGGTCATAGGGAATGGCGTAGGTGGTAAATCCTGAAAGTTGCTCCTTAACAACTTCTAATAGGTCGCCCTGAAGCTTTTGTCTCCCCTGAGAGAGATTGAACTCCTTTAAGTTAATACCCTTCAATCTGATGGTAAGGTAGGAAGGTTCCCGTATGGAGATTGCTCTGGTCACCGGGATGGCACTGGCAGCAATGATATCTTTGGTCTTCTCACTCCAATTTTCTGTGAGCGCATCAACCTTGCTCTCCTTCACCAGGATCAAACCGAGCGGGCTTTCTTCTTTTATGGTATTGCCATCCTCATCGATCCACGACCTCAGCGTAATCCCTTTAAATGAGCTGCGTAGGCGATAGCATTTAAACATTTTATCTTTTAAGGAAACGGTTTCTTTCCCTTCCACCACTACCTCCACAGGAGTGGTACTCATGGTAGAGGGATCAAATACTGTGTAGGTAACACGTGTGCCTTCGGACAAGCCCTGAGCAAGAAGCAATGGTTTGAGCGAACTTGAGAGGCAGGGAATTTCCTTGAGCGGGATAGTACTCTTCGTAGTAGTTCCCCCTGATACAAGTTCTACAAGGAGCTCATTTCCCTTAACCTTTCCACCTGCCTTAAAGCTAAAAACGTTAGAGAACAGTCTGAATTCAAACGACCTAAGGGTGAAACTCTCATCAACCTGCGAAGTTAAGTGAGTGTCTATCCTCTGGGGTGTTCCCATTACTGTGAGATCCATGAGCACCTGTTCAAATATCTCATAGCCTCTCATTTTTTTCTTAATGGTGGAAACGGTATACCCCACCTTATCCTTACCCCAGTACACCCCCATCCATTCCTCTTTGGGGCGCATTTGACCCGCAGCATAGCTGGGCTTAAGGTAATCACCATAGAGAGAAAAGTAGTTCTTTTGAATAAGTAGTACCATCATCACCATCCAGAAAATGATGATGCTGAATCTCATTAATTTAGAAATGCTCACTTTCTTGCTCATGGAAATTATATTTCTCGAGCCCTCATTTTTCATCTCTCGTTACTCGTCAGTCAGTACTCAACACCAAGCTTTCAGTACTTGAAACTTATTACCTAGAAGTCAGAAGTCCGCAATCCGAAATTCGCAATCCCCAATCTGATGCCCCCCAACCCGTAACTCGCAACATCTCTCATCTCACATCTGAGATCACACATTTGAAGTCCTAAAATCAAAAATCTATTCCCCTCATCCCCCCCTATTCCCTGACACCTGTTATTGTTTGCCAAAAGGAAACGGAATAAAAGTCACGATAAATAGTATGAGCATAATGATACCTATTATTTCTCTCTTCCTATCGAGAGGGATATCGTAGTCTAAAGGCACTGGATGCCTCACCCTCATGATAAAGATAAGCAGTATCGCCCAGAGCATCCACATGTGCGCCCCTGCAAGCCCCAATCCCAGCAAGGCAACTAACACCAGCCTCGAAACAAGTTCTGCCTTTCTCCCCAGCACCGCATAGGCAATGTGTCCACCATCTAACTGACCAACCGGCATGAGATTGAGTGAGGTGACCAGGAGCCCTATCCATCCTGCAAAACCCAAGGGATGGAGAATAATATGACAACTATCGGGAAGATTACCCAAGATCATCTTAGTCATCATTGAGAGAAAGATAGAAGTTCCCAACATCATCTCTCCCTCCAGAGGAGTCCCAAGCTCTTTTACCAACGAGAGCTTGAGACCAATAATCAAAATGGGTATGGTAACCACCACACCGGCAAGCGGACCCGCCACGCCGATATCAAATAGTACCCTTTTGCCGTATATGGGAGAGCGCATTTTAATCAATGCACCAAAAGTTCCTATAATCGTTGGTGCGGGGATGAAATAAGGCAGGGTAGCATCGATATGGTATTTCTTTGAGGTGAGGTAGTGACCCATTTCGTGAGCAAGAAGGATAAATAAGAGGGCTGCGGAGAAAGGCAGACCTTTTATTAATTCTGAAGGATTCCTGAGGGGGTCTACTCCCTGATGCAGGGCACCAGCAAAAAGAGTTGTGCCAACCGTCAGTATAAAGAGAATAATATTTATTGAGACGCGAGACTTCCTTCGAGGAGGAAGTGTGGTAACCTCCCTTTCTTCAGGTAAAGGTCCTTTAGCAGTGGTTACCCATCGCTCCTCTTCATTGAAATAGTCTCTACCCATCGGAAAAGCATATTCCTACTTTTGGCTAATTGAAGTAAGATTGTATACAAGAATGGAAAAGGTAAGTTATAGGGAAAGCAAGAAAAGCTGCGTAACTATACTATGCTCCACTCCCTAGTTCTACTGATACTATAACATACTTTGTGTATCGGCAGGAAGCTATAAACTATTAACCCTATTTTTTAACTCTTTCCCCACTTTAAAGAAAGGTTTTTTTCGGGTAGGCACGCTCACTGTTTCACCGGTCTTGGGATTTCTTCCTTCTCTGGCTGGATAGTTCCGGATGCTGAAGCTGCCAAATCCGCGAATCTCAATCCCCTCTCCTCTGCATAGGGCCTCGGTCATGGCATCGAAGATCGCATCGATTGTTAGCTGGGCCACATCATTACTCATGTTTAATTCCTTCGCAACCTTTTCAACAAGATTAGATTTTAACATCACTACCTCCTTTACTCTCCTGTATTGTTGAAATAATGTTTCAGTCCAACCAGCCTTCTACCACTATCAATTGCTGAATCTACTCAAACCCTATCCACTGCGTCATCGTGCTCAGCTCTTCTTTGGACGCTCTAAAGGCATTGACTGGCACGTCCCCGTCAGGGTACCCGAGAGCAATTCCCACCACGATATTCATAGAATCTGGAATCCCAAGACGCTCCTTGATAAACCCTTCAAACATTAGAATCATGGCAATAACACACGTCCCCAACCCTTTGCGGTGAGCGGTAAGGATAAAATTCTCAACCGCACACCCTATATCGATCAGCTTGCTGTGAGGGTGAACCTTATCCATGGTGACAAGCACCAGCACCGGTGCTCCGTAAAAAAGACAGCTCCCCTCCTCTATGAAAGGAACAACCTGCTTATCCATCTTCTCCAGATAGGGTCGTATCCCTTTCAAGAGCTTTTTAGTTCTCTCCAGATAGAGACGGGGAATGGTTTTACTACCTGAGGGATCGTAGTGCGTGCCACGTTTTTTGTAAGACGATAAAATTTCTTCTCCCAGTTTTTCCTTTACCTCTCCCGTGACCACCACAAAATTCCAGGGCTGCTGATTTGAAGCTGAGGGAGCCCTGCGTGCTGCATCCAGCAACTGCTCAATTGCCTCACGTGGAACAGGCTTTTTGCTAAAGCCCCTTATACTCGTTCGTTCATTTATTGCAGTAATTACATCCATGAACTTTCACTTCACTCATGAAAAAAGAAGAAATGCAGCGTTTTAATCACTATAATTTATTTCAAATAACTTATTTGTCAATAGAAAATTTATATAAATTCAGAATATTTATGACCGAAAGGGTTCTTTTAAAATGAAGGTCTCCCTAAAAGGGAGACCTTCATCAGAAAGGAGCTAGTTCCCACTTCCCACCTAGAAAGTGATTGTTATTACTTCGAACAACAGCCTTTCTTCTGTACTTTCTTCTTCGTAGCTTTCTTCTTTGTTGCCATTAAACTTCACCCCCTTTCAACTATCATCACCACTGCTCACACTTTCAACTCACTGAAAAAGAGAAAATTCTAAAGCAATTAATCAATATATTGTATCAAAGTTCTTATACACTACTACATATTGTTCGTCAAGAAAAATATTTTGAATATTAAAATTTGGGATTTATCTAGCTCTGATGTTAATCAATATACCCAAGGGCGCGTAACCGTTCCTTAATCTCTTCTTCACTCTCCCGCACACCGGCTTCATAACGCCGCAGGGGAGTTCCATAGCTTTCTATAAAACCTGGGGGGTGAGTTGGAAGAAATGCCTCCTCAATGCACTCTGTGAGTATCCTGCCATCCATCGCTTTTGATACGGGAAGACCACCGAGGTAGAGAAGAGTAGGAGCAACGTCATAGAGTGACACATTCTCAATTCTAAGTTTTTGCTTAATACTGTTTCCCTGTAACATTAATAATCCGGGCGGCTTGGTTTTACGGTGGCCAAACCGTCCATCAGGCTCTCTCTCAAAACCGTGGTCTGAAACGAGCATTATCGTGGTGTCAGTTGAAACAGTATTGATCAACTCCTCAATAACACTATCCATATAGCAATAGTAGCGATGAACCGTATCG
>Ga0315293_10002368_pt1 | contig 18152 bp, 44 predicted proteins | sample YL17G13_20_MG_FD_203071 | JGI IMG/M metagenome (GOLD analysis project Ga0315293, IMG submission 203071) | Sediment microbial communities from Yellowstone Lake, YNP, Wyoming, USA - YL17G13_20 | ecosystem: Environmental > Aquatic > Freshwater > Lake > Sediment | place: USA: Wyoming | collected...
ATTAGATTCTTTTTTCATTGCGCTCTCCAAAAAACGCTGGCTGGTATAGTTCATTTTGGATAAGGTCCAAACTTAAACTGTTTGTTATCATTAGGTGTTATACTAATCCTAGACCTCTTATCTATAGCCCTACACTCGCTAGGATCAATCTTAATATACTCGTTGTCTGTATATTTACATCGAACTCCATTAAAATTTTCACATTTGATTTGTTTGCAATAGTTCCATAACATTATTTGTTCCTTTTCTTTTTAAGCTCTTTAGCTTTAACTGTTTCAGTTTTAGTTTCTAGATCCCATAGACCTTCTTTAACTAATATAGCTTCCAAGTCAGATCTTAATCTACCTATTTCTCCATGGGTATATTGATCTATCTCTACAGGAGGTAGTAAAGTATTGCTAGGTCTATAGTTGAGTATAGTGAAGAATTGTTTTACTCTAGACAGTTGAGCTTCTGTCGCTAAAGAGTCTGTAGTCCTATCTCCATTTAGTTGATCTATAACTCTTATTAGTTGTCTCCAGAAGTTAGGTATCCTAGATACAGATACTATGGTTTGATCGTGTTTAGGATTCTTCCTACCTTTCTTATTGTATCCTGCTTGACCCATCCTCGTTTTATTACCAAACTCTGTTTCTACGTACACCTCATTATCTTTTAGGTAATCTGATATAGTATCATCCGTAGTTTCTATCATAACTCTATCGATTGATAGGAAACTAATCTTACACCCCCTGTGTACTTTCATAATAGTTGTCTCCTTTTTGATTTCAAATAAATCTTTTGTTAAATTGTCTATAACTTTTGCTGTAGATTTTTTCATATACTTTTCTCCTTTGTGAAGCTATATAGCAGTTCTGGATCTTCTACATAGACTTTTGTCACTATTTTGAAACCTTGATAATCTTTAGTACTCTCTATATAGTATCCTTGATCATCTTCAAGGACAAGTATATCAGGTTCACTACTATCAAATTGATATCTAGGTCCTCTATACTTGCACTGCACACATTCTACTACTAATGGTAGAAGGTCGAGATCCTCTATAGCTGAACCATCTACTAATCTACTATCTTTGTATACTTCATCCCAAGACAACAAACATATCATATATACCTCAAACATCCCTTCCTTATCACATTTAGGACATCTCAAAGGCTTAAACTCTTTTGCTTTTTTTGGTAACATAACTACCTCCTAAACTTATTATAGTAATCAATTGTCCAACGCTCTGGATTACTGTTATATATATTATATGCTTTTTCTAAATCTACTTCACCTCCTTTTAAGTTATAAACTGTGAACTCATATATATTATTTTCTACAAACTCCTTCCACTCAGTTGTAGTATCAGTTACTCGAGTACACATTATAGCATCGAATGCATTCCATGTACTAATAACTGAGTACTCTTTATCATACGCAACTATAAAGATGTCCTCTCCTAATAAAGGTATAGGATATATCCATCCTTGGTCTATATCTTCTTTAAATATTTTCATTTAGTTTGTCATAAAGTTGTTTAGCTAAATATGATATATCTTTATTAGAACTAGCTAAATAAGTGGGTAGATCTGCTATAGTCAATCGGTTGTCTAGATCTTGTGCTTCCCAATAATCTGGCCCCGTTCCCAAATATTGTGGACTACATTCTTCTAATAAACCTAGAACATACTCTATAGGTACTATATAATTCATGAACCATATTCTTCTTATATATGGTGTAAATGTATCTTTTAAAGGTAATAAGAAATCTCCCCTCACTTTTTTCTTCTTTATAACTTTTGCTACAGTACCTTCGTTTAAATCCTTCCAATGATCTTCTATAAATTTAGAATCTACCTCCTGATCTTCTATATACCTCCTTAATAGCTGTTTAGTAAGACTAGGTACTAATTCATCTTGTATCCTATGTAGTTCCGGTAATTTCATCAGAAGTAATTTCAATTTATCAGGTAATGTTTTTGAGTTAATGTTTTCATATTCTACAGAGTAGTTACCTATACTGATTGTAACTGGTATCATCTTCTTTCCTTTCGTAGTCACCAAATTAAATAAGTTAGTAATACTATACTTATTACTGCAAACTGTATAAATATATTAAACTGTTGCATCCTTCCTACTCCCTGCTTTATGGTAATCTATTATTTTGGCCAACTGGTCTCGATTAACATTCTTCTTATGTATCTTTTTATAATTCTCTATAGCTTCTATACCAGGTATAACTTCTTTTATGGTAGCTAGATCTTTAGTAATTTGTAATAGTCTTGTCCTAAATCTCTTTGTTATCTTGATTATACCTACTTCTCTAGTAAAGTTCCATACTTCCCATTTATTAAGTAAACAAATTCCCGCTCTCATCATCTGTTTTACTTCACCTACCTTTGCGAAATTGATATTAAATATACTTGCTATCTTATCACTTGTGTAGTTATTAGTTAGAAGCATATCGAATATAGCTACCTCATCTATACCTTTATAACTATTACTTACTATAACAGAATCTATAACTATGCCTCCGTGCTCTAGGTATAAAGGCTCTTTTCTAATAAAGTATCTTTGTTTTAGTGCTTGTCTTATTATACCTAGTTCGTAGTTATAATGATCTAATATCTCAAACTCTTCTATTCCATTACTAGATTCTAAATCCTCTATAGTATATAATATATCTACATCTTCAGAATCTACTCTAGATAATATACCCTCCTTTGTTTTTGGAAGATCTCTATATTGCTCTTGTAATATTAATATACATTCATACTTCAAAGTACGATTAATATAGTTCTCTATATTACCCTTTTCATTATCGTACCTATCAACTGCTCTTACTAAACCCATACGGAGCTGTTGTGCTATATCACTATCATCAATACTGTATCCCATTATCTCTTTGTAATTATGATAAAGATTCCTTGACATATTCTTTATACGATTATCCCATTCCTCTAAAAGAACATTACATTCATCCATTGTATCTTCTCCATTTCTTTTAAGAATCTAATGATAAATTTAGTTTTTAATTACTTATATATTATATTAAATTCTTAAAGAAAAGTCAAGCAAAATGTTTTAGGTTAATTTTTTAACAGCTCAATCAATAGTTAGTCTCTCTAAAGCTTCTGTAGCTAATTTGAGTTGTTCCTTTCTATATTCTTGCAATAAACTTCTAGCTTCAGATAAAGCTTTAGAGTTTTCATTAATAGATGTTTCTAATATATTAACTATATCCTCTTTTGTGAGGTTAGTATAGTTAATATCAATGGGGTGTATAAGAGGTTTAAATCTTATAGTGGATTCTATATTATCTAAACTCCAGTACGTTTGACCTTTTAATACTGTAAGTACCCTGATAACTGTTTCTAAGAAAGCCGTGTTCATTATTGTTCTCCTAATTATGCATACCATTTAGTAACCTTTTGCCATTCACTAACTACTTGTTCATTAACTTAATTTTCACAGTCATCTTTTTTCTCCTCTAGTAAATCAATACTTTTATCTTTTGCTTTTTGTTTCACAATTTCTATAGCTTGAGATGTAGATATATCTTCCCTTACCATCTCCCATAAGACTAGTTCCCTGAATACACCAAATTTATTGTAATCATAATTTAGTAATTTCTCTCCTTCTTTCTTAATTAAATCATAGTTAACCGGATTAACTTCCCTACCTCTACTAATAAGTTTAATTTGATCTGTAGCTTTTAACCATCTTTTGTCTTTAGTTAAGGCTAATACTATAGAAGCTTTCACATCTCTTACATCTATAAGTATCATATCAGGATGATCATCAGATCTTAATTCTTTCAATTTCACATAATTAAAAACATCATTCTCGTTAGTGGATAATAAGGAAGCTTTATTCATTATAGCTAGTGCGCCAATAACTATATTTGTTGAAGGCCAGTTACAAGACCAACATGCTATAACAATATCTACTTCAAAATCTTTATGTAGTATAATGAGTTCTATATCTTCTTCTAATTCTTCTGTAAAGACTTTAAAAGTTTCCGCAATCCAATTAACTATTTCATGTTTCTTTTTAGCTTCTTTAAGCGGTATTCTAATATATTTCTCTGCATAAAAACATCTATCACTAATGTACATTGTATCTCCCCCTATAAGCCTCTCCTTATCCAAAGATAGGTAAATATCTAAATCAATATTAGAAGAGGCTTAAAACTAATCCTAGTAACTTCTAGTCGCATGCTAGTTTTGATAGTTGGCTGGGATCAATCTATATCTTTTCCTCCTTAAACCTTTTAATAATTTCTTTGTGTAGGGTATCAAGTAGCGCATCTTCGGGATCTCTTTCGTGTAACTCTCTAACAAAGTATTCTGAAAACCAATCTGTTTTATCTTGATTAGTTAACCAACTCTTTACTAGTGCTTCTTCTTCATCTGATAATTCAAAATAATAGGTCTCAAGAAATACCATTAACTTATCTTCTAACATTTTTATATTCTCTATAAACTTCTTAAAAGATATATTGTATTTATAATCCTTTGCGTGATCATAATACGATACTTCTATTATATCTATATCTGATACTTCTGCTAACTCTAAAATAAAATATAAAAACATTTTTCCTCCTAACAAAAGGGGGTGCATAAACTATAAATAACGCCAGCAAATGGTTCACCAATAGCTCCTTCTTCTTGTATTTCACCACTCTTCCTGTTAAATATTTTATATTTATATAATCCAGTTTCCATATCATATATTAAATCTATAGGTATTTCTGCTAACAATAATCTCTTCAACAATTTCTTTTCTGAAGTTATTATGTGTTCAGTATCTATAACAGTTAATTGAATTTGTTTATTCATTTTACTCCTCATAATTCGATTTCTATATCCCCTTGCCAAGTATCTTCTACATACTTAACTATCCTACTAACTTCTTCTGCAGATAAAGTAGGTTGATAGTATAAACAAATACCACCAGAAGTTAAATCGTTTACCTGCTTATACCAATTCTTATCCTTTGCCCAAAATCTAATTTCTCTCAAAATAGTTGCATAACAAGATTCTATATATAAATTACTACTTTCTACTACATTTGTTATCTTTATCTTTTTCATAATTTCCTCCTTAAATATCTCCCAAATACAAATTGAGGAGATTTGTGTATTATAAAAATGTACTTTTTTTCACAAGGAAAAGAGATAAGGTGCCGTACCTCATGAGGGCACCTTCATAAAGTTGAAAAAGCACTTCGTAAGTGTGTCTGATAACACTCTACTTTTTCATACTCTCTCCTTCAGTCTTTTTTCCCCGAAACGGGTAGATCAGGAGCAGGTATTTAAATCCTACCTAAACTTGAACTAAATAGTTTAGATTAGATAATAAGATAAGAATGGTATAGACTAGCTAAAATTAGATACTTTCTGCTAAACTTTTCATTTCTATATATAACAATCCCAACTCTCCTATCTTTTTTGTATCTTCATTTAGTGAAATCTTTTTGTCAATAACCTCCTTTAGTATAGCAGCTGTATAGATAATAGTTAGATCTGTACCAGCTGTTAGTATATCCATTATTAGATTCACATTTCCTATTGCTGCTTGTAGTTCTTCTGAGAATTCTTTTTCCATATTAATTATTCTCCTTTATACTAATGGTTGTATTGATTTAACCCTTTCTCCCATAAACGTTATCATCTCTTCACTACTTTCTTTCATAAGATGTAATTCGAAAGACATTTCACGTACTCGATTTTGGTATCGAATATTCATATCATTACACCTTAATCCTTCAAGTTCTGTGTAGGGCACTATTTGTAATCCTGTTAGTGCAAACTTGTTATCTGTAAATTGTTTAACTGCACTAACTATTTGGTGACCAGTATACAAATGAAACATTCCTATATTATCTTTGTTAAACTCATTTAGTTTATCAAACCCATATATACTAGGAAGAGGTATACGCGCTAGAATATTCTCTATCACTTTAGAAGCTACTCCTATATCTAATGAAACGAATTCTATATCTTCAGGTGCTAACATACTAAAAAATCTTTTAGTATCCCAATTACGTATATCGAAACGTATATCTGCATCTCTTATCATTTTATACTCCTTTCACATACTGTACATCTAACTATTTTACAGTTCATCCGCTACCCACTTTCTATAAATTTATCTACAATAACATTATGATCTACAATATCTCTATTAACTTTCCAATACTCCGGCCATCTAGGATCCCATCTAGTAGCTGTAACTAATAAGAAATCTTTATCAGTGACTTTCCATTTACCGTTTTCTTTATCCACTAAATTATATTTCTTTAGCCTACTCAACAAACTAGCTACAACTTGTTCCGATTTGTAAGTTATAGTAGCAAGTTCTTTGTTAGTTATACCTTTGTTATAAGATAGTAATACTTGTATAAGTATTTTACGATAATTAGTTGTAAGGGCTTCCATAATACCCTTATAATGGGGTATTAACATATCTGCCCATACTACTTGATCATCTACTCTCCTTCTTTCTTTCCATTCTGCCATAACAGTATCATCATGTATAGCAGCTGCTATAGAGATCATTTGTTTAGGATGTCTAAAAGTTCTAGCTTGTTTAACCTTCATACCTATCATAGGGGCTAAAGATATTATCTCTTGAGCTAGTTCATCTGAAATAATATCTCCTGTAGATAAATTTATACTTTCTTTAACATATTTTGTTAGTTCATTCATTAAACTTTAATCTCCTTTTCAGTCACAGTATCTAACGGACACGAGTCTGGTGTAGTAACACTATCATACTCCTCTGATAAGTCTGTATGTACTGGATTTCTATCCTTAGGCCATTCAGAGTGATTACACTTTAAGTATCTCCCCACAAGTTCTCATAATACTCACAACTATAACAATTACAATTAACACACAACTTATCATCCATTAACTTTAATCTCCTCCTCAGTACAGGTATCTATCCAACATAGACTTTGATCTTGTTTTCTAGCTCTAACTACTGGTTTATATATTTCTTTGGTTAGATCTTTATCAGCCCACCTATATCTATCTAATACCTTTTGTTGTTCATCAATATCATTAGTTTGATAAATTAGTTTATAATTCTCTCCTACTTTTTTAACTACACCTCTTTGTATCAATTTTGTATGCAATTTAGTTACCTCCATATAGATTTAGTAGTATATTTATCTAAAAAACGGTATCTATGATTTTAATACGTACGTCTCTTAGTTTAAAGTTATATAGATCCCTATCTTTACATCCTTGTATGATACGATCTTCTATATCTTTTATAACTTTATCATCACTAAAGTTACTTCTGTAGAACATAATAGTATCTGCTAGTAGCGTTAAACAAACTCCCGCTTCTTCTGTTGCCCCCGAGGTAGATAATATAAGAAGTATATCGGATTTAAGTTCGTATTTTATTTGTTCTTTAAAGTTAAGAAAGAAAGCTACACCGCAATGCCATTCATCTTCAATATCAGTATAGAACAATTTACGCCAATTTAGTAATTGGGCTTTATTAAAGTATGACTTTTGTGTATTACCAACGGGTATAAGTGTTAAACTTTCTTTAATCTTAACTATATAACCTTCTATATTTGATACCCCTTCCTCTTCTGTAAAAGAAGTAATATAATCTACCATACCTAAATTTATTTTTGATTGTATATCTGAATCATAATAATATAATCTAGGGCACGTTAAACTAAAATCTAACAAACAAACTTTATACCCATGTTGTATGTAGTACTCTGCAAGATTTAATATCTTGGGTACTAACTCTATATTACTATAAAAGTTATAGAAAACTATAGTATCCATTTATCCTCCTCTCCAAAAATGTTCCAGTTCAATCATATGTTGATCAAAATTATAAACCTTGTGTTTCCTATGTAATATATCACTACGTGTATAGATTGTACCATATATGGCTTTGCTACCACCTTGATGACTTCACCAGTGGTTAGTGTATTATTACCTATTGTACTACCATGAACATTAGGTGATATTATTGTGAGAACTAATATAACTATAAGAGTTATAATAGCGGCTACTACTAAAGTTCTTACAATGTCATGTATTGTACCTACCTCATTCACATTCTCATCCCCTTACTTACCGCCTTTTATAATTGCTTTTATAACAACTATGATTTCAAGGCTTGTGAATATTATCATTTTACCTTCTCCCTTCACCAAATTTGTAATTAACACTAAGGCATCACCATATCAATATATATAACAGCATTGAATTCATCTGTTAGAATTTCTATTATTTTTCTTGCTATATCTTCCTCGACCTCACTTGCTAAGTATACCGCAATATAATCACTGGTTCGTAATATATTTTTGGTCCAGTATCTCTTGAGGCAAAACGCGCTAATTTCACCTAAGTATGACTCGTCACTGGAAAAACACCTAACAACAAGACAGTTACTGTCTAACACATGAGTAAGCTCAAATCTAACCTTTCTACAATATACAGCCTTTTTACCTCTCATGATTACCTCCTAATACTGGTCCCTTATGCTTTACGAGACTAAGTGTATTATATCTATATCCGTGTCTTGTTATTTCATACTCATATAATGAGAAGGATTCTCCAGTAGATGGTGCGAAACATATGAAAACTATTGTCCCAATTATATTGTGATTATAAAGTTCTAATATATCTTCCACAATATCTTTATCATCTATCTCCTCCTCCTTTTCCATACTAATATCAACTTTACCGTCATCATAAACTAGAATATTCATATGCTTTAGATCAATTGTTGATGATGTGGGTTTAGTAAGAATAACTTTACCTTCAATGATCATTGTATTTACGTTCATATTAACTCCTATGATAAAAACCAATTACTAACATCATTGTTACATACATAGTATATATACCAGTTGCCGCAATAAAACATAATATAAACTCAACAAATAAAAGACCAATAATTGTTAATGCTAACATATCAAACCTCCCAATTTTTGTAGTTTCTTTTTAGCTTCTGCTTTAGTGAAAGCAACTTGGGCTCTTTCATAATAATAAATCATTACATTGCCCCGTAAGTTAGTTATATCTTTTAGTTCCTCATCCGTGAAACAGCTCTTTGCTTCAGGTGAGATAGCTATAATAGTTTTCCCTTCTCTCGAAATAAATACCATAGGATATGTGCATATAAAATCTTCACTTATCCTATATATCTGATCTCCTGTTTTCATTATTCCTCCATATAGTTTTGGAGTTCTTCTTTTGTGAGTTCCATTCATTCACCTAGTACGCATATTTTGCATCTTCCTTTTATTAGCTTCAACCTGTGCACGCATAGCATCATTATAATTAGTACCTAAATACCAGTAATCTTTATTATCAACAAATCTTTGCAGACCTTCATGCTTTGATAGAACAAGTGCTTTGTATGATCTAGTGTTCCACCACGGTTTACATACTATATAAATTACTGGTAACTTTGGCCTTTTCATACCTAGCAGTAATACAATCACGTCAGTTATTGCTATATTATATCCTTCTGTTTTAGTTCCATCTATCATATTCTGTACTTCTTTTATTATTTTATTAAGCGTTGGCATTATTCATCTCCTAACATGAAATCATAATCCTCTAATATACTAGCTGCTCCGTCCTCATCACCTATATCGGCTAGTATATCATATAATTCTCCTCTATAGCTTTGTTCATAAGTATAATGCTTTTTAAGTTTAGCCCTTTCATTGATTTGTTTTAGTACTCCTCCTTTATCTATAGGTACTGTATCTCTAATATTATACTCTTGACCCGTATTAATATTAAAATTATCTACCCACCTTTCTCTTTCACTATGTTCTCCTAAACCGTGTATAACGAATATACTATCTTTATATATAAAGGTGATAAATAGAAACTCTCCATAAGTATTGTGGCTAATTTCACTAGAATAAACTAATACATCCTCTCTCTGAATTATTTCTTTAGCCCTTTTGAACGGGATTTTGTCAAACAAGTTCTCATCATCTGTGAACAATTCACATTTATTATACATCTTTACCCTCCGAGTGCTGGCTGGTATCTTTTAAGTTTAAGCATATATAACACCATATCTATAGTAATTGCTATAGTAATTACTATACCGAGTGCAAGTATTATTGTGTTTGCATGTAGTTGATAAACTTTACTATTGGTATAAGTTAATGTAACTATAACAATACCATCTCTAATTATACTATAAATTAAACTAGTTTTCTTTTTCATCGTATACCTTTCTTTATTGTTATTTTTATAACGTTACTATCACTCTCAGGTACTTGTGATAATTTGAGCTTAAGAATAACAGATATATTTGTAGCTTCTAAATACTTAGCAGTTTGTTCTAATGTTTTATTCTCCACATATAGGTCTCCAGGATATAAATCATCATAAGTTGTTTCTTCTAAAATGAATTTCATTTCATTTGTCTCCTTATAGTATATGTACAGTTGCTTGAAAACCTTTATACTTCTTTAAAGCAATATAAGAACCTTTCAATTCGTCTATTAAATCCGTAAAAGTATAGGCTGGAGGAATAGGTGCGAATCTATAGTTTACCATTTCATCCCATTTAGTACCCCAGTATTCACATACTTTTAATCCAAAGATATTTGTATCAACATTATTGAAATTCATTAAAGCTACTTCTCTTAACAACAACCAAGTATGTGGTTTACAATTTTCAGGCGCTTTAACTATAAGAATACTATTATCATTCTCTTTAGTGATACGTACTAGATCTATATCTTTAGGTGACTTGATTGAGAAGTCATAAAGTTCTACTAACTTTAACTTTGGGGTTAGAGTTAATACTTTACACCTTGCTTCTGATTGTAGTTTTCGAGCAATTTTTATCTCTTCTCTAATCCTAGGTATTTCAGGTTTTGTAATATTTATATACCTGTACTCACAATCACTATAGGAATAGGATTCGTAGCCCCAGTTCTTAGTTACACTATAACCTGCTATAACACAATTACCTTCTACAAAAGATTCTAGAAACCTATTTGATATTAATAAATAGATTGCTTTATTATCCGGATCAATAGGATCCGGTATAACTAATTTGAAATCGTACTCTGGAAAAGAATCAGCTACATTAACTAAATTTAGGGACTCTCTATACATACTTGTAAACATTGTCATAATTACTCTCCTTTAAGTTTTTGTATATATTCATCTAACCATTTTTGCGCTTCTTTATTACTATAAAATTCACTAATCACTATTGATGATAAATTTAGTTCTGGCCTAAATGCAACTTTACAGTACCAAACTTTGTTCACTAAATCTACCAACTCATTTAAAGGTATTTGCTCCTCTCGTGAAAGTACCTGAAAAATTGATGTAACTGAATCCTCCATATGACCTTTGTATTCAACGCAAGAATACACTCCAAACCTCAGGAATGTAGTATCTGAAACATAGTATTCTTTTGTGATATAATTTTGTACTATTAACATTTTATTTCTCCTTTTGAAAGTTCACTAACAAACTCCTTTAATAATAAAATATGCTAGAACAAATCCTATACAAGAACCCAGTCCTAGACATATTATAACTACAATGAGTCCTAGAACTAGATATAAGAAGCCTTTTAACCTTTGCATTATCTTCACCTCATCTCTACAGTTATCTTTACTTTATAAGTTGAGAATATAGCTAGTGAACATAAAATATACACCTATCATCACAAAGTCTAATAATAATCTAGTAAAGTCACTTAACATTAAACCTGTTTTCCAGAAACTAAGTATACCTGTTCCTTTCATAATAAGATCATTTATGGAAAGTATTAATAGTGCATAAAGTATATAGAGTGAACCAATATAAATACTTTTCATATTATCTCCTCCTTTTAAGTTTGCCTTTGATTTGTTCTAACCTAAACTTTAGATGATCTAAAGATTCGGGTGGTATGTTTATCTCTTGTATATAAGATAGTTCTTGATTTAGAATTAATAGTTCTTGCTTGTTATGTTTTTCTTTGTGCTCATTAATCATCTCGAGTTTGATTGTATCACTCATATCCATCCTTTCTTAGATTGGATATCTAACTACTATATGTTTTAGTAGTTAGATATAATTAAAGTGTTAGTTAGATTACTTCTCCGTTAGGTAGTTTGATAGTTTCATATATACCATCTAGAATTTCTTCTAGCTCTAGTACTTCTATATCTTCTTTTATATCTATACCTGCTTTAACTTTATCGGCAATTAATATCTCTAACAAGTTTTCATAATCAACTAAAGTATCAACATTGATTTCTAGAGTTGTGTTTAACATTTTAGTTCTCCCAAAGAATTGATTAGTTCATCTAATCTTAAAAACTTTGCAAACATTGAGTAGTTGTTTGGCAGCTATATAATCCATAATAGAACTACCACTAACTTCTTCTACATTTTCTAACTTGGTAGCTATATCTACAGGTATACTAAAACATTTTCTATTTTCATTAGCAAGTGGTGGTATAACTGAACCTGTAGAGATTAAAAGGAAACAACTAACCTCATCAAAATTATCTATTTCATCTATGTCTTTCAATAAATCTACGGTATATATAACATATCCTTCCATAATGATTCCTCCTATAAAACTAAAATTAATATACTAAAGTTCATTAGAAGAGGCTTAGGGTTTACCCTAAGCCTCTATAATACGGGTGCTAGTTCGCTAGCTTTAGGATGTTTCTTAAACCTGACTCTAACTTTTGTACACGCTTCTTCACCTTCCATATGTACCTCCTTATTTATTACAAGATTGATATATACTTGTTTCAAACACTTATCGCAATAAGTTATAGGCTTTGGGACACTAAATCTTTCACTTTCAATTCTTCTCATTTTAATTATTCTCCTTTTAATCGAACCATAGTTTAATAACTATATCTCCGTCTTCCATTTCTTTCATTCTCTCAACTTCTGCTCCCATAAAACAACTATCGATTATATTATCCACTAACTCATCTATATTGTTTTTAGAGAGTGATAAGTATATAGTATCCTTGTCATCTGGATCTATATATACTTGTATGTTACTTTTCTCAAAGTCCTTTACCTGGAAATACTCTTCTTCACTATCACTATTAAACATATTATGCGCAAAGTGACCTTCATTGTTTAAGTGATCTCTTAGATAAATTAAGTTATCTTGGTTTTTCATTTTCTTGATCTCCTATAAAATCTTCTATTCTATTATCGCAATCTTTTACATCGCAATGAGGTTTAAATTCTTCCTCATATTTTTCTAATTCGTATATTACTAACCTCATAATCACCCTCCTTGAAGTGTTTGTTTAGTACATCTTAATTGCAGTTATAATATCTTCATCGTATACATTACTATCACCTCCTATAGTGCTGGCTGGTATTAGTTAAACAGATATACCAATATCTCTTCCAACTATTTGTTCTTTGATACTTTCTTTAACATCTGAGAAAGTGATATTTTTAGATTTAGTATCTTCTTCTTTAGGTGATAATCTTAATCCTAACTCCTTTGTTATGTAGAATTTTATACCATCTACTTTTGTTTCATAGCCATCTTCTTTTTCTACTTCGGCTACAGATAACATTATAGCAGCTAACCAAGCCCCCGTAGCTACAGTATAAGCATTCTCACTACCTACTATACTTAATGTATTATCTACTACATGTAGAGTAGCGCTATCTTTAGTAATCTTTCTAGGTGGATTTACTTTACCAGTAGTTAGAAATCTTATACCAGCTGCCTTATTAGCTATGACTTGTAACTCTGATAGATCTACTTCTTCTGTTATATCCGTTATAAGATCTACTATCTCTAGTGTCTTATCTTTCAAAGCCTCATTGTACATGCTATCAATAATTGGAACTCTAACACCGTTAATTAGTTCATGCTCTCTTTGTTTCATTTGATTGTTCTCCTTCTTAATTAGTGAACCATAGAATAATATATAGTTTGTTTAATCTTTAACATAAAGAATACATATCAGTATATATACCTTTAAATGTTCTCACTGCTAAAGCAGCTGAAAAGAAAGGACCGGTACCATCTCCTGTAGAATGAGCTACTACAACATACATAGCATCTCCTTCAACTTCTTTAATACAACTATCTAAAGGTCCGAATGATACAGGTACTAAACAATTAACTTGTTTAATAATATTTATCCTTCTAACCTTCTCTTCACCTTCATCTAAGCAACAAAAATCAGGATGAACATATTTAGTACCTATCTCAGTTGCTCCATAATAAGTACCACTTAAACATCTAAGTTCTATTAATCCTTTTTTGTTTTTCAATTTTGATATCATTTAATTATCTCCTTTCTGAACTTTAAATTGTTTGCATACATCTAATAGATAATAATTGGCTATATAATCACAAACATCATTATTGGATTGATTATTAACCTTCACAAACCTTTCTGCAAAATAGTCCTCTATAAAGAAGAACTCTACATCTTTTAGAGGCGATTCTTCTTCATTATAGTATTGACTTTCTTCATAAGGATCAAAACTAGAAAATACTTTATGAGCTCTTTCTTTAGGAGTCTCATCTTCTAGAACCTTATGTACTCCTAAGAAAAATGAAACATCTTCTTCTGCTTCTTTTTCTGATTCAATATAAATACAAATCCAATTATTCATTTGATTGTTCTCCTTCTCTAATAATATCATAACTTTATCTGCTAAAATAGTACCATCTCTCACATCGCTACTTACTTTATCTTCTCCGCATACCCATACCTTAGTAAAGGAACTAGGTATATACTTACATTTAAACTTCACTACTTGTTCATTTGTTGCTTTAGCTAGTTCTAAGAAATTATTTGCTAAATCTTCGTTATCCCAAACACATAATGGACCATCCCCTTTATGAGGTGTAGAATATATATCAACTATATATTCTACTCTATGTGGGTTATCTCCTATGAACCATGAGTAGTATTTATCCTTCCAGACCCTCACTATTTTCCAACCGCACATTATTATCTCCTCCTTTGTTTCTAATTTATGTTTTAACATAGTAGACTTTTTATTCAAATCTTTAATCTTCATAAATTTCTCCTTAAGGTAATATGATAACATTATATAGAAAACAAAATGCTTCGAAATCTTTAAACCATCTTTCTTCTTCCGGACTTTCAGTATATTCCTCAAAAGATATAAACATACCTTCTTTCTTCCCATACATTATACAAACAACATTATTAAGATTATATTCATTGTCGTGTCCTTTAGACCATGAACCAATACTATTGCCGTTATTAAATTTATATTCATTGTCGTGTCCTTTAGACCATGAACCAATACTATTGCCGTTATTAAATTTATATTTAATCTTATTTATAAAATCGCCACACTGTATTTTTATATGATTACAATCTAATTTTATCATATAAATCTCCTCTAGATCATAACCCAAGATGTATGATCTACATCAAAGTATATATCTACTTTATTAATAGTTAAAGTATCCTTTATACAGCTTACTTTACCTTTAGCAACACGTTTCTTGGTTGGAAAGTCTATATCCTTCTTCTCTTTTATTAATTTCGTACCTAAGTAAAGATAACCGCTTCCTATAAATACCTCCCTTAACTCTTTATAATATGCTTTGAACTTCTTACTGTTTATTTTATATCCTAATCTCTCTAACTCGTTTGCAATATCAGCAAATGTTTTAACTAATACTACTTTTTGATAATTCACTAATCAACCTCCCTATAAGTCTCTCCTAATCTTTAAGATAGATAAATATCTAAAAAGTATTTAGAAGAGGTTTAAAACCAATTTTAGGCCTAATTAAACACATGCTAGTAGATAAATCTAAACTAATTTCTAGTCATTAATTCTTTTAGAAAATTATTAGCTATAGTATCATTATCAGGTACTTGCCATCTAGGACTATGACATAACTCTCTAACTTCTTTTCTACATTCCTCATATGCTTTTAGATATCCCCTATAATATTCTAAGTTATAATAAGGATCTTCTTTACATAATTTTATAACTTTTACTGTTTCTTTAACCCTTTCTTTCCATATATACTTTAGTTTAATTAGTTTTCTCCTAACTGATAACCATTTGCAAACTCCTCTCCCCAATAATATTTTCATAGTTATACTGCTTGGGACACCATACGCCTCTAAATCAGATACTATTAAACTAGGTTTGTTTTGTTTAATAGTATCTATAAGGTTAGGCGTTAGTAAATGTTCATAAGGTAATACTTTCTCTCTTTCGTCTACCATTTTTATCCTTCTAGTGCTGGTTGGTATACACCAACTTTTAGTTTGGGAAATATATCTTTCAATATGCCCATATAAATTTCTTTATTATGTTTGCATATTTGTATAGGTAAATAGTACTCGGAATCTTTATACAGTACATTAACTATCCTTTCCTCTATATCACCTTCTGTAGGAAATACTATAGTTTCATTTTCTATAACTCGAAAAAGATTATCTTGGATAGATTCTAACCTTAATAATACTTCTGATCTACTTAAACAATACTATTCCGTATAGAGTTAACTCTGTAAGATCTTTATAACAAGTATCATACTCTCCTTTCTCATACCATTGCAGAAACAATCTATATTTAGCCTTATATGCTGCTAAAAGATCTTGAGTAGGAATAGTGTTAATTTTCTCTATATCGTAGTGAGTAGTGTAGAGCAAATTTTCAACAAACTTTGATATATCTTGTCCTGTAACCATTATATAATCTCCTTAACTACATTTTATGCCATAATTTATTTGCTACTTCATTCCTTCGCTCTCTTAATATAGTTCTTTGTTTTACATCTTCTAATCTATTTGTATCTAGATTAGAGATACTATCATCTAACATATCTAACTCTCTCCAGAGTTTAGATTTATTTGTTAACGCTAATATTAATTCTTGGTATAATAATCTAAACATTTTTAACCTCCTCAAGAAATCCCTTTCCTTTAGGTAAGAGTAGTTCACCCTCCTAAAAGATGTATTTAGCTTTTCTAGCTGCAAGTTCTTTTCTACCATGCAGTAATTCTGCTTCAAGTAATTCTGTATCTAAGTTATTTATTTTAGCGTTAGTGAACTCTTTCTCTTTCTTCTTAATCCACTCCTCTATATCTTTTATCTCCCACATATCAAAATCTTGTAACTCTTCCCCTTTATATGTAGCACGATTGAATAATCCATCTCTTAAAGTTTGCATAAACTCTGCCCACTCTTTCCGATCCATATGTTTATATCTTCTTGCTTTTTTAGTCAAGGGATCTTTTTTGTCTAACATACTATCCTCCTACAACAGTTACTTTGTTCAAACATTTAATAATCTTTTGAACATTTTCTATCTCACTTAATACTTTAGGTATATCAGAGATCTGTATACTCCTCAATCTATGATATTCCATATTATTATTTTCTTCATGTCCTTTCTCTTCTGCCCGCTTATAATCAAAAGTATTACCCCAATAAGGGAGCGTACAACTTACATCTTCTCCTCCTATAAGTAATTTTGAGTTTGGTATATTATTAGTTAATCTTTCAATAATCTTTTTGTTAACTAATATATATGTTTCGTTTTGATTAATAATGAGAAAACTATTATCCTGATTCAAAGAACTAGTGAGATTCAAATCTATATTATACATCATTGCCTCCTTAAACATTTTTCTAAAAAAAGTTTATAAAAAATAAAATTCGTAGAGTTTATCCCATTTTTTATTCGTAATATCTAATGTCGGTCACAGAAATAAAATATTATATCATTAATTAATCTTATTATTAATCTTATTATTAATCTTATTTATTTCTTAATAGTATTTTTAGTAAAATCCAAATTGGGATACAACTACTATTTATAACGCTTTAGCAGGTTTTAGAAATTACTTGATCCACAATCTATGTACTGAGTATTCCTCCAACCAATAACCCTCATATAATACGTATTTATAACTCAGCAGTAGTTATAACAAAATATACTGCTGAGTTATTATCCGTTATATTTTCACCTTAGAACCACATCTTATACATTGTCCTGAGACTTCTTTTATAACACTCTCGTCTGCTCCCCAAGCGTCCTCTGGCCCGATTGCATTACCATCATCAAAACTCCCTGTGTAGTTACTCACAAAGTAGTATCCTTTTTCGCTCTTATATAATGTCTCTCCTTTTTCTATAC
>Ga0315293_10002369_pt1 | contig 18152 bp, 21 predicted proteins | sample YL17G13_20_MG_FD_203071 | JGI IMG/M metagenome (GOLD analysis project Ga0315293, IMG submission 203071) | Sediment microbial communities from Yellowstone Lake, YNP, Wyoming, USA - YL17G13_20 | ecosystem: Environmental > Aquatic > Freshwater > Lake > Sediment | place: USA: Wyoming | collected...
CTATGCTTTCGGTGTTGTAGGTCTGTGCGTTTGAGAAAACCACAAATGAGGTTGTGGCAGGCGCTCCAACATTCGAGCCGATGAACACGTCCCCATCCGATTGCAGCCAGTACGTAATTGCCCCACCGTAGTAGCCCAGAATGCCATTCTGGTCAATAATGACCGCTTTACCTCCTGCGTATAGTTTCCCATCCGCGCTGTTCCACCCAACCTGTAGTACCCCCGCGTTCATGCCAAAAATGGTAAACAGGTCTCCGACCGCGTCCTCATAAGGTGGATAGACCATCATATTCCCCGTGAAATCGCCGTCCTCAAGACTGCCCGTGCCGCAGATGAAAGCCCCTGCCTGGATGTATCCCAAGTCCTCGCAAAGGTCTGATAATTGCTCTGGACTGACTATTGCATGGTGCAATAGATAGTCCATGTCCTTACGCAGTTGGCGGACGAATTTCATCAGGGGATTGCCCACCGCGTTCTCATGTAACTGGCGGCGGCTTATCATTAGTTAGGCTCCATGAGCTTATCCTCGTCAATGGTCGAAAGCGAAACGGTTGCTGTTTTCTCTTCCGGCGAATAGGTCATGGCATAAATCCGCATGTCCGGTATCAACCTGCCTGTTCCAATGCCCTTTTTATCGCTCAATATGCTGTAGACCTGGACATCACAAACATCACCCACTGAGGGGAAAGGCGGTTCTGTCAGATCGCCGGTGATCTCGACGTGTCCGGTTTTGGTCATGTTCAGTAATCGATTCCCTCTATACATGAGCGTCTCGGTGGACTTTTCGCCTTTGTCGTACTGGACACCCTCGAACAGAAAATATTCGTCTATGCTGTCGGAATCTTCTACTGCTACGATCCGTTCACCAACCGCCTGATTTACTTTTTCGCCAACTGTGAAGACCCGGTTGAAGAACGGTGCATCCTCGACACACTCCAGGTTGGAAAACCCTTGTCCCTCTATCAGGGTTTGGATCCTCTTGCCCCGGTGGTTCTGCATGTGAACTATCAACTCCAATCCATTTTCGTTGGATCTGCTTGGTTCCAACCACCAGAAATTGTTTGTAGCCGACGCGATCCGGTTGGCGCAATCAAAAAGCGTCTCTTTCCCAAAAAGCATCTTTACCTGTTTGCCGGTGTGCTTCAGATTGATCTCGTCAGCAATCACCAACGGAAATTGTTCGCGCCTCATCATCCCTCCAACCTGTGGTTTGTAATTTGATAAAGCATCTGTAAGACATTTCATAAAAAGTAAACCGCCTGAGGCAAGAGCATTTGTGATCTTACCTGCTACTATCCGGCCACTGAAGATATATTCCGCTGAGTAGCAATTCACTTTACATAAACCATCGACCCACTGGTGCGGTGGATAAATAATTCCTGCCCAGGGGATGGTTTCATCCGACCAAACACAGATGAAATTCCCCGTCTTATACAACTCATAATCCGTCTTTTGGGGATTGATGACAAACTGCGCCCGCTCTGGATTGACCTCCCTGTCCAGCAACCAGGTCCGCACTAGGCGCGTATCCAGTTCGCCCAAAGCATTTCCGGAATGGGTGTACGATATTACGCGCTCGCCCATCAGTTGTGCCTTCCCAACCACGAGATTTGCACGTCATATCCAGCCATGTATAACTCGGTGATCTTTATGGTGTTCGCCGTGCCATAGGTTATCTTCAACCACTCCTGCCGTTCCGGTTCATCCCCCAGGAGACTCAGGGCATGAAAAGCGTTTCCGCCTCCAGGAAATATGCGCACCTTCTTCGCCAATGTATCAATGATGAGCTCTTGGTTGATCTGCATGTCGTGTTTTACCCTGATAAATTCACCGGTTGTTGTATTCGTCAAAATCACGTCCATATTATATATGGTCGCTTCCTCGTCACCATAGGTGATAGTGAATTTCGAGGTCATGGTCAATGTGATCTTCGCCAGTTCCGCCGCACTATTCCATTTGTTCTGGAGCATGATCAGTCTGATACCATAAAACTCCGTTATCGCGCCAGGCGATGTAGTCCAATCATCCCATGTGTTAGGGGCGGAACGGATGAGCAACAAATAACCATTCACCCATGAATTTTCTGTTGGTATCTTTTTCCTGGATATTTGCAGTCGGGCATTGCCCTCCGCCAAGATATTATATTTATTACCTTCGGTCGCGGGGATGTTGTATGCAGTCATCCCGCCCTCGTCGATGTATGTCCAGGATGGGCGGTTGGAGGCGTTATCGCTCCTTCCGCCTCTAACTCCAATTTCAGTGGCCGGATCTGCATATGTCCCATGGTTTGCGGTGTAGCAGCGCGAGTTGAGATAGCCAGGATATGCGATACCCACGCCCCCATCCCAGGGCAGGTTGGGGTCATCGGGGTCATCAGACGGAATCCACCCCTCTGTCCGGTGTCCTGATTTCTGGTAAAACAGGTCATCCCAAACATAGGACGTATTCGAGCTGTTGACCAGATCCAAAAGCGGCTTGGTCAAATCGTACCAGGACGCATTCAAATATGGGTCGTCCTCCAGGTAGTATTTATCGCCGTACTCGAACCAGATGTCGAATTGGATGAAATAAACATGATCGGCTACTGCGTGAGTGGATGGAACATTTGCAATGTTGTAGTTCCGCTCAGCCCTGGATATCTTCGTGAGTGCGGTTCCGCTATCGTCTTTTATATCCGGATCGAAGGTGAAAACTCCAACAAATTTACCAGCTTCGCCCGACCTAGATTTCTTGGTGTAGTAAAAGACCTCATCTTGAGTGCTGTCGATCATCAGCAAACCAGTTTTTGGCAACCTGTTGAAATATGTTTCGTTGACATACACTCGAATCGATGTGAGGTTTCCAGTCCCCAAGGCTGTCTGAAGATGCATGGGGGTTATCAAACCCGCCTTTATCTTCTGCAGGTTGACCCAGACCTTCGTGCTGGCGTGGTTGAATCCATTCCCGAACCACCTGCGAACGTACTTCCCATCGATCTTTACACGGAAGTTTATGCCTGAAGCGGCCGCCTTCCCTGCGGTCACCAATGCGGCTGTATCGATGGTCTGCAGATGCACCGCTCGATCACCAACAGGATTCTCTGTGTCATTCTTGAAACATACCCATTTGCGCCAGCCGTAGAAAGGCGCACCATCGTTTTTGCTGGTGGTCGGTTTCAGGGCATAAATTGGATATGCATCCAGGTTGCCCTTGTCGAGTGTGACCGCTACCGTCTGATTCGAGGCGGTGGGTTGCCAGATCGTTTCTGCCTGTATCGAGTTCGTCAACCAGATCGGACTATCGAGCGCGAACATGACCGAGACTACTTTATTATTCGGGACGCCCATCCCAAGTGATGTACACCATACATAATATTGTTCGTCAGAGTCATCCGCATCTTTCGCTATCAGTTTTTTCAGGGTCAGGCCGGACGGCTCGAACCATCGTTGCAGAGTGTCATAGTGCGAGGTGAAATCGGCGGTATGCAAGATCGTTATCTGGACTTCCAGAACTGATCCCTGCATTTCCTTGCCCCCGAAACCAGGATGGTCGCCCACGCCCCTTTTATACCAGGAGGGTTTCCCCTGCGCCGTCATGGGGTGGTCGACTATGACCGCCTTGAAGGTGGAATTGTCATGTATCGTATTTCCATCGAAAGTAAAGGGTACAAGTTTCATGGTTCGTTGATCGCTGTTTCCGTAACATATCTGGTTATGTACGTCACCGTCACCGTCTTTTGGGCAGGCGCATTGATGAAATCGAGATAGGTCTGTTTTATGTCGTCCACGACCGACTTGGCAGGTTGCAGACCAAGGGCGATATTCTGCCCATCTGTGATCGCCTGATTTCCCAGCTCCGACTGCAATATTTTTGCCCCGCGCAATCCCTCGTTATAATCCCCGATGCCAATGCCTGGTGCTTGTGCGCCTCTTTTCTGTCCCATTGTTGGCGGTCCTGCATCTTCAAAAGGGCCGCGTCCGGCATAAGGAACACCAACTGTCGGTGCTGGCTCTGCGCCGTAGCCAAACTGGTTTGCCATTTGAGCTGCCCTGATTTTCTGTTTATATCCTGATACATCCGGGAAGTCCTGCGGCCGCCAGAATTTTGCCTTCGCTCCGGCCGCGCCTCCACCGGCAATGGTTGGGACCTGTTGAACGAAATTCACCAAGCTTTGAATGTCTCCACCAATCGCACCCTGAATGAGTGCCGTGAGTTTCGCTTCATACGCCAGACCTTCCTGTGTAATCAAGCCCACGCCAAGCATATATTGTTTTGTGACATCCTGCGAGACCCCTTCGGTCGCTTTCAGCATCGACAATACCCATTCCTTTTGTTGATCGCCGCGCGCCTCCGTGACCTGTTTTATCTGTTCGCCGGTCTTGGTGATTGCTTCTTTATCTCCTTTGACATAGGCCTCCTGGAGTTGTTTGTTCAGGTCCTCAAGGGATTTAGTATAATCTTCGGTTGCGCCCGTGATGGATTTCGTCATGTCCAGGCGCGTCCCCATCAGTTTTTCCTGTTCTGCTAGAAACTTTATAGTCGCGTCTGCTTGTTTTTGAAAATCCTCTTTTGTTGCACCTGCACCAGCGCCCATAGTTCTCCAACGCCCTAAATCTTTTGACCAACCCGCGCCTAAAGCAGCAGGCTCGAAGGGCATCATGTTTCTGGTTTGAGATATTCCGCGCCCACCCCTTTGATATGTGGCTTGACCACCGCCTGGTGTCAATCCCTCTAAAATATCAGCTATTAGACCTGACGCACCGCCTGTTATACCTGCCGTAGAAATGCCCGCGTTGTCCTTGAAATTCTTCCAGGCAAGCGCCAATCTATTAGTTCCATCCTCCTGTGCTTTCAAACTCGCAACCATTTCAGGCGTAAAAGCGATAAATCCTTTCAGGTTGCTCATAGCGGTTGTAAGTTCCGGTGCGGTCATGTCCAGGCTCCTGGCAAGCCGCTCAAAGCCCTCCGCCATTGGATTAATGCCCGCCTTTTCCAACGCCGCCATTTCCTTGCCTAAATCCGCGATTGATTTCCCATGCAGTTGATAGACTTGCGCCAATCTCTGCGTCTGGTCCGACGAGGCTTTTGAGGCTCTGTCTATCTTGTCGATCTGCATAATGTACTTGCCGTACTCCGTTCCCCATTTGGTAAGCACGACTCCAATTGCCCCAATCCCTAATGCCACGCCCCCCAATGCAACCCCAGAAGCTCCAACAGCTTCCACGGCTATCTTGATCATGTTCAACGAATTCCGTACCATGTAGGCATTCGCGCCAAACGCCTGCGCCCCAAGCATGGTGATAGGAATCTCTATCCCACCACCTGCGCCGCCTCCACCACCGTATCCACTAATATCATCGATTGGCATCATCGTCCTCGTTCATGGCAAGTTCCTCTACCTCGCTCAATATACGCGCATCGTCTGGATTTTCCTTCTCCCAGGCAACCCAGTTTTTTGACGCTTCGCGCTCTTGATAAACCTTGACGACCTTCTCCGCGTAGAGCATCCTGTACGTTTCTCCTGCGTATAACTGGCGATTCAAAATGCTTTGAACACCAAAGCGTTCTATCAGACCCAGCAAAAACAATTCTCGTGGTATGTGGCCGCCCTCTGCATGACGCAGTGAGGCGACCTTCAGGCGTTTGGGATCGTCACCTCTGCCGAATATATACTCCAGAGTTCATGCCATAACCACAAGATTAACTTGCTGGATTCGATGCGGGGAGAACCGGGAAAGCTCTCAAAATCGACCTTCTCTGGGAAATTATCAAGATGCCATTCGGCAACACATGGGATTATGGTTGGCAGAACGATCAGATCATGCTTCGCCAACCATATAAACTTCTTGTCTTTGGGGTCTATTTTTGGGAGTTTGTCGAAAGTCAACTCCATGTCATTGACCTGCGAGATAGTCAGGGGATCACATAGTAGAACATGCCCCGGCCAGATCTTGCTGGGTGAAGTGATTTTTTTAGGCATATGTCATCCTGTTAGAAAGCTGCGCCAACGCTCCATGCTGGAGCGGTTGGGCCGAATACATCCAGTCTGGCAGACCAGCGATTAGCATTGATATCAACTTTGTAATCATGCACCAGATAACCAGAAGCAGTAGATGCTGCCATGCCAAAATGCGGTTCACCCTGCACCCATGCCTGGCGGATACCAATTTGAATGTCCAGTGCTATGGGTGTCTCTACCCCATCTAAGGCGATCATGGCAGCGTGCATAGTTGTGTCAAGGGGGCCTCCAATCGCTAGTGGCGCTCTTGGTTGCCCAATGACCACATTCCTTGTTCCATCAGAATAACCAGTAACGTCCTGGGTGTCGAATTCCAGTCCGATTGACCCGACATTATCAACGTATGCCGTTCTGTCAGCCGTAGCGATTTTCACTGTTATATGCTTGACGTGGGTTCGGCCAGTTTGTGCAGTCATAGATTTATCTCCTCACATGACAAATAAGACAATATTTATCTCCTATGTCTCGGCTGTAGTCCCCCAGGCGGGCGCGGTAGCGCCAAACACGTCCAGACGCGCCGTCCAACGATTCGCATTGGGATCCACCTTGTAATCATGTACGAGATAGCCAGATGAGTCGGATTGCGAAATACCAAACTGCGGTGCGCCCGCTTCCCAGGCTGCACGGATACCAATCTGGATGTCCAGCGATAACGGCGTGAGTGCGCCATTGATCAATATCATCATCGCGTGGAGGGTGGTGTCAAACGGACCTCCTATCGCCAACGGCGCCCGAGGTTGACCGATGACAATATTCCGCACGCCATCAGAATAGCCGGTGACATCCTGGGTATCGAATTCCAACCCAATACTGCCTACATTATCGCAGTGGGCAGTGATGTTCGTGAGCGTTCCGCCGGAGTTGTCCAGTTTGACCGTGATGTGTTTTACATGAGTTCGACCAGTTAATGCAGTCATAGTTTCTCCTTATGAATGTCGCCTATTAAAACCGACCACAAATGTCACCGTGGTGGCCGTACCGAAAACAACCTGCCAGCGTAAATATCTTTCCACTTCCTCTGTCGCCGCCAATCCGACCATACCATATTTTGGCACCGAGGCGGCTGTAGCCAACAACCCAGATGTAGCACCTGTCAAATCTGCATAGGGATCGCCGTCTCCGTCTACCACAGTCGAATGCTGTAATTTTACGGTTACGGTTCCGTTGGAGGTAAATACATGATAAAAGAAAACGCCGCCCAGGTTCGTAGTTCCGCCAGACGTGCTGACGCCATTTCCCGAATTGACCGCGGTTTCTGCGCCCTTGACATGAAGCAACCTGCCCCAGGGATTTTTATATTGATTCGGGGCAGTACAATAGGCGGGTGTCAGTCCTAAATTTGCATTGACAAAACCGCCTCCATCCGCCGCTACATAAGCCGCTTCACCGAATCGCCAGGCAAATATATCATCGTTTACCGCAGGAGCGGCGTTCACTCCGAGTGCGATCATCAGATCAATAGCTTGTCCACCCGCGCTCATGAGATTGAATAAACCTGCCGCGTCATTGTCCAGGAACGCATTGATCGGACCCGCCTGGATGTTGGCGTGTCCCGGGATGATGTTCTGGCATTCATCCGTGTAGGCGGCATCCGGTTGAGCGGCAAACTCCCAGGATAGAATACCAACGTTTCTGGAGTAACCGCTGATATCGACTCCGTTGGCGTAAATTCTTACGTGTTTTGAGTGAGTTCGTGTCATAAATAACTCCTCGCTAGTTCACATACTCCAGCACGTTCAATACTATGAACGCGCCGTAGAATTGATTGTCCTTACCATCAGCAATAACCTCGATATTCGAAACTGCCTGCGGTGAAATGTCGATAGCTTCCGTGACGGTCTGGTATGCGATCACCGCATCCATGATCAATCCGATCTTGGTGTAGAAACCACTGAAAAGGTTTGACAGACTCCGCATTGATCCCACCGGGGCATATAAAAAAATATAATTCAACGAATATCTGACAGACCACTTTCTGCCCGAACCCACGCCATAACTATCCGGTGTGAACGTCATTCCTGTTGCGAAATTGTCCGGACGCGGGAAAAGGATCGGGCAATTCCGCCCTGTCACGAATTGCGGAATCTGATCGATGTCTTTTATCGTCACGCCTGACACTGACATTTTGGCGATCTCGTTCGGAATGTTGACGATGTTCAAAGTCATCATGACCGCCTGATCAGGGTATCGATAATTTCTTTAGCCAGTCGGGGAAAGCCCGCAGGAGTGATCACCACACCGGCCGCCGTGATCCGCGCAACGCCGCTTTCATTCTCTCCAAACCTCTTTTGATATTCACTTTCTGCGATGAGCAATGTTGCCCGCTTGACTGAAGCCATAGGTTGCCAGATTTTTACCGCAGTTCCGGAGGCATGAATAGCGGCGGTACTGCCGTTCTCTGGCCGCTTGACCACGGTTACGTCATTCGTGGAAACTGAGGCGATAATAGACAACTCGTTCTCAACCCTGATAATCTGGTCGGCGGCAAACAACGTCCCACTGGTCATAGTCCACGGCAGTTCTGATATGTCCAGATCCTCCGCCAGCGTAGAACCCGTCAACCAGGCATTTGCATAATCATTGTGGTATCCCCATAAACCCAGAACAGAGATCACGTCCTCAGTATTTCCATTCCCATCCTGCGCCCAATAATAACTTGAGGATTCTTTCAGGCGAATGGCAAAAGACGGTGAGAAATTTTTTGGATAGAGGGCGTAATCTGTTGTCGTCAAGACAACGGTATCTCCATTTGTCAGGGTGATCACCTCGAGCAGATCGCCCTCTAATTGCAATGTCCTGCTTAGCTCTGGAATGTCAAAGTAGCGAGTCTCAATCTTCGGATAGAACCGCCTGCCCGTCTGTTCGTCCACTATCCGAGAGGCGGTATTCAGGATATTCTCGATCACCGAATCATCAGGCGCGTCTGTGCTGAATGTCTGCCCGGGCGCGGTCAACTGCGCCTTGATCTCTGCCAGAGTGACGTAAGAATTTTGAGTGGTCATACAACCTCTTTAAGCATGTCTTGATTCTCGTGCCATTGTCCAGCAAGAGCGGACGCGGCAAACAGAAATTGATAATATAACTTGGCGTTGTTTGCTCCCTGCGCCTGTTCCGCCTTTGATTTTGCCTCGTTTATTTTAGGCAGTAGATCGTTGGAGGCCCGTTCCAGTTCCGATCTGTCAAGCACAGCAACCCCCGAGACATCGATCATTGCCTTTATTTTAGTGAGATAACGTTCGCATTCAGATTTACGCCCACTTTTCAAGCCCAGAACAACAATCGCTTTTTTTAATTCCTCTGGCGATTTTCGCCTCGTTTTATCTACCTGATATTCGGCTTTCTTGATTTCGGCGGCGTAGGCAATCGCACGATTCTTGTAAATCTCATCTGATTGTACCCATAATCCTTCGCGCCCATATAGGGGGTGTTCAAACAACTCGTTGGCACAATGACGTTCTATCTGGATATCGCGCCCTTGCAAAAATCCAACCCAATAAGCGACTGCCTCTCGTTGCTCGCGATATTCGGCTTCGTAGGCCATTTCAATGCCATATAACAGAATCTTCTCATACTTCAGATACGCGGCAAGAGCAAGCGCATAAGCGGCAGTGCAGGTGAACATGCGTTTCTCGCATGTCAACGCTTCAAGTATTTCTTCCAAAGGATATTTACTAGAAGCAGGTACATCGGGGTCTTTGTCTATCATGTAGATTGGGAAATCATGCGGTTGTTTCAGCCAATCCCAATGACCTGTGTCACATCGGTTGAGCGGATTTTTGTAAACCGCTGAAATGTGCATCTGGAGGATCGCGCTTACGCGCTTTGCCCACGGCGATTGTCCGGCTTCATTGAAAAGCCAGACATCAATAGAATTATCGTCCCATGGCGCATTTTCCCGCGTGTCCTTGTGGGTTCCTATGATTGCGACTGTTTTCATCTGTTTGATTTATTTCCTTGAGAATATTAAATCCAACTGCTGCGCTGTACCTGAATGCAATACACCTGTCCCGCAGATCACCCTACCAATCTTGAATGTTGCAGTAGCCCCGTCTAGCACATCATCCATTGGAACATCTATCACATACACGGTCTGCCCTTGATACAGGAATATCCTGGTTTTTGCAACCTGAACATTATCAATATAGACAAAAACTTGCTTCCCGTTCAATCCTCGATCAGAGTAAACATATCCATAAAAGCTGGATGGCAGTGCGGGCGGTAACACTGAGGATACACAAAACAGAACTAACAATGTTATAAGCAGTAACTTTTTCATTTCATCTCCTTAGAATGCCGCCATCGCGGTTGCAACTGAAAGTATTTGTGCGGCGGTCAATGTTTTGTTATAAATTGCAAAGGCTTGAATCTTGACACTGCTGTAATTAACTTTAGAGGTTCCTTGCTTTGCACATCCAAGTGCGATAGTAGAACCTGTACTGCTAAAACCATCTGTTCCCAATGGGTCGCCATCTGCCAAGCCATCGAAATAACCTTGATTGTAGGTTAAACACGCATTACCTGCTGTTTTATTCCCGCTAACAAATACCCTGTTATCTACGCAGTTAGCGTAACAATGATTGGTAACAAGAATTGGCATGAAGAAAAAATATATATAATCTACAGTATCTACGCCAAATAAAGCACCTTCATTGGTAACTGCATTTGTATATTGGCATAGTGCTGTCCAGGTATTAGCAGGGTCTAGTCCGGTTTCAAGATAATTGTTCGATCCATTAAATGTCCATCCGGTAGATATATTCCATGTTGGAGAACCACCTTTTGTCAAATCATACGTTCCAGGCGTGACCAGATTGACTAGTGAAACGGCCTCGCTTGCCGCACCCTTGAACCTGTAAGCGCCCAGGCAGTCCGCGGCTACAATTCCGGTAGGAAGGTACCACGCAACAACTATATCAGAACCGCCTGCGGAAAATAGGAGAGGATCAAAAGAGGGAAGGTAAAGCAGTTCGAATAAACTCATTTCATCTATTCCCCATAGATGGCTATCAATGAGCCAATTCCACCGCTTCCACCAGAAGAAACGACCACGCGCAATTTACCAAAAATGAGCGGCAACGCTCTGTCACCACCGGCTGTGCCAGTCAATGCCGCGCCATCGGCAACCGCATGAACTAAATCACGGGGGAAAAAGACTGTATCAGATGTGCCAGCGTTAGCTTTTGTAAGCAAGGGTCGAGCGATTGCACCCTGACTCGTAACAACGATAGTCGCGCCTGTGGCAATGGTTCCAGGCAAATATAGGATTGCATACAATAGACCTAAGATATTTCTTGTTCCATTGACAGTCGCATTGCCACTCACGTCCGTGGTAATAGCCAAAATCTCACGTTTCATTTTTTACCTGCCTTCTGTTTTGCTTTATTCGCCGATTTAGTCTTAGGCGTCTCTGCAACTGATTCATCAGGCAGTATTTCGATTACGTTGTGTTTTACCAGACTTACAAAAGCGTCTGCACCGTGTTTATCATCAATGATTTGTCCCTTTTTATACCCACCAAAATCAATTAAGAATTTGATTCTCATGATCTTACCTTTCAAGGGAGGGCTTAATGCCCTCCCCGTAGCCTTTTCTGTCAAACAACCTGTTTATTTCTATGAAGGTTGCTTGAGAGTCACGCCGTAATAGTTCACGCCCCAGTTATTCTGACTTGTGGCGACACCACTATCAACATAGGGGTTATTGCCAGATGAACCAGCAACATTACCAAGAGTGGCCCTATTGCCATCGACGTAGTATCGATTTACGCCAGAGGCAAGAGTGATTCCATCTCCAGCAGCATACCCATTTGCCAGACCAATGTGATTGTCAATGATTCTTCCACCTGCGCCTTGAACTATGCTGATTGCAGGTCCGGCGAGCCGGTCAAAATGGTTTCCGGCGATCAAACAATGTGCTGGATCATCATTGAAGTAGATACCGCCACTTGCCAATCCATTTTGGAAGAAACAACGAGTAATGGCGATGCCATAACCAGTATCTCCAGAAGTCAGGTGAACACCATAGGTTCCTTGGTTGAATCGACAAAAATCGAGTTGGACCCCAGCGATTCCTTCATCCATTGTGACGCATGGCGCTCCTGTGTCGCTTGCGTACATACCAAAGCCGTGGATAAGCACATTGTTGGCGACAATATCCATGAAGGCTTTATTTGTTCCAGTAGCAACGCCGACTACCCAGGGAGTCCAAAGCGCAAACGGCCCACCCAAGAAACTTTGATAACCTATGATGCTGACTAAACTCTTATCAACTACAATAGGCCACGATTCACCGCTTGGTTGATAATAGTCAGTTACATAGATTATATCGCCTCGATCATTGACGCATTTGGCAAGAGCTGCCAATATGGTTGAAAGAGGCTTTTTGGGAGTGAGACCATCATTGTTATCGCTCGCAACTGCTGCACCCGCAACACCCGAACCAGAACCGTTCACGTAATATATGTTGCCGTGACCTATTGGAAAACCAATATTCCCTCCATCCTTGAGGTCTGCGAGGACAGATTGATTCTTTTTCATGATATAGAAATTACCCATTTCATTTTCTCCTTTTGTCTCCGGAAAAGAGTAGGTAGAATGCTCTTTTCCATCCGACGAATATCAAACATATTATCTATAATCAATTATCTTTCTGTGTTTGCTATTATTACAAAAGCCACATAAGGGTTGAATGTTAGAGATTTCATCAGAATGTGGTGTGCCCAACGGAATTATATGATCACGCTGAAGCGTTTTATCAGTTGCACCACAACATAAACATTTATTTCCTGTTTTATTTAACAACTCTCTCCATTCTTTTTCAGTGAAATGACCACCTACTGCTCCTAAATGTCTAGCTCGCCTTTTGTGCCAATACTCGCGCGTCTTTTCTGGTTTTGATTTATGAGTTGCGCGATATTTTTTGTTTGTCCTGCTTTTACTTTCAGAGTTGTATCCAGAGTTGTATCCAAAGTTGTAGTATCCAATATGTTCGGCGCGCCATTTTTTGTTATATTCCTTAATTTTTTCTTTGTTTTCAGCACGCCATTTTCTGCATTGCTCAATATGCTTTTTCTTTTCCTCTGGTATAATCTTATACATTGAAGCACCTCCATGTGCTTTAATCATGCTCTCGGACGCCGTGGCGTCGCGGGAGCTTTATTTGATCTAAATCAGACTAATCTAGTCCTCAAACTCCTACATAGTAGGTCAAAGCCGCAGCCTCTGTATCCCGTTGAATGAGACCACAGCGCAGCATGGCTACGATTTCGGTCGAGTCCGCATTAGGGATGCGGGTCGTCTCGATTGTCATGCGCCGCCTCCAGCCAAACTTCCACTGGTCGTAGCGTACCGCCAGGATTGCACCATAGGCGTTATTGGTGGTGACGTCGACGTCTACTTTGCCAGCGGTGTTCGCTTTACGAACTGCGGATGCCTTGTGCATGGAGCCAGAGACCTTGAGTCCATAACCCCACAGACCGGTCAAAACACCGTTTTCGAGCGTCGGTGAAGCAAAGCTGTCGCGGGTCTTGACCTCTGGCAGTGAAAGAGTCTTCCAATACGTTGCTGGATCGACTATAAACTCAACTGCATCGCGGTCGAGCGCATTGATGCCTGAACTACCCATCAATTTCAGGGTTTCGAGGTAATCATCGACATCCAGCGATCCGGCAGCAGAACGAGCATTTGCAACCGTGGTGATCAATGGCGACTTGCGAAAGCCGTCCCAGACCATGAACCAGTCAGTCGTGCCAGGTGTCCCTGCAATATCATTGATGTTCAGGTTGGCAGAGGTTTCGGTGTCACCATCGATGATCGCGCTTTCCAGGTACTCAGCGCCGGACTTCGCCAACTGCGTCCGCAGTTGACCGGCAAATGGGATCAAACTGTCCTCGGCCAATTCTCCGGTCCAGATCACGCGTGCTCCAAGCTTGGCGAGGGTCAACTGCACCCTTCCAGTCCCGAATGGACTATTGGTTACAGTCGCCTGTGGCACCTTCAATGTACCTTCAACGGCGGTCGCCTGCGCCACTTTGTACCAGACCGGATCGGTGGATTCAAGGGGTAGATAGATGGACTCCATGCCCTGCGGTACTTCGACCTTGGGCAGCTTATCCACCACGAACGTTCCCACTCTGATTGCTTCCCACAGTGCGGTCGCGTAGGCGATGCCCACCCATTCGTCACCATAAGAACCATATGTCGAGTAGTCGATCTCATTAGCCTTGATACCGGCCATCTTCATGGCACTTTGCCCGTACTGCCCGACCTCGGTTTTGTCCTCTTCCAATTTGACGGCAAGAGCTTTCAGGGCGGCTGGGTGAAACGGCTTATTGGCCTCTTTTAGCACTGCCAACATTAGGGCTTGATCTGCCGCGTCCAGACCATCATATTTCCAGAGCTCAGGTGTTTTTGCGATGTTGACGGTTTCCATAAATGGGAGGCGATGGCCTTTCGCGGCCTCTGCCGCCCACTTGACTTTTTCTGCTTCAATAGCGGCATCAATCGCCGCTTTCTGGTTTACCTCTACTAATGCGGTAGCCGCATCAGCATCAGTTTTGGCTTTGACAGCCAACTCAGCGGCGCGGTAAACCTCTTCGTCAATTTCGACTTCGGTCTCCACGCCATTTACTAAACTTTTGACCTTCATTTTTGCTCCTTCCAGCGGGTAGTTTATGCCCGCTTGTTTATAGAGTGATTTCATTACTGGTGTTGCATACGCGTGTGCATTGGCAGGTCTGCGTCCGCCTCCACCGTCAAAGAGGCTTAGCTCCGCCAGTGCCCATTTTGCAATACGACCAGGTTTTGATTTGTCATACGAGACAAGTTTCCCCGTCCGTTTGTCTTCCAAACGCGCCAGGTGCAGGATCGAGCCGGACGAGGCAAAGGCCAGGCCACGCTTCGCCGCCTCCCAAATTCTCTTGGCTAATGCCTTTGTTTTATCAAGGATTGCTTTTACATAGATACCGTCTGCCCTGACCTCGACTGATGTTGGCAACCCAACTATCTCGGGATTTTCTTGCACCCCGCCTTCTGGGTTGTAACCATGATAGTAGACAATGGGAAACGTCTTGAAAGTGTCCAGCATGAAGTCGGTGTCTTTATCAAACCATTGACCATCCGAATCAGTATCATGCTCATTTCCAAACGGGACCGCCCGGATCTCCAACTCCCAATTCCCCACCGCCTTTACTGCTGGCGACCACTCCTGTTTGACTTCTACGATCTTGTCGCCAACAGATGTAAGATTGCCTTCCTCGTCAGCCACGTAATCAATGCGGTAGGTTTTGTTATCCGCCACAAAGACCACATAGTCATCAAAAATATCACGAATCCAGATTTTGCTATCTGAAACAGATTGAGGTACTTGGTTTTCGTGCGGGAACAGAGGATCAAGAATATCGCGAACAGCAGATTGAATTTTATTTTGACGGTCTTGCAGGTTGATTGACTTTTCCGCCTCTGGCATGTGAGCATATAATGCGCGCATGTAGGCTTTGGCATCGGCCTCGTTATCATAGCATTTCAACTTTTCGCCAGCCGTCCCATCGGCGTTTTCTTTATGGACACAGGTTTGATCACCGTCTTTAACAAGTTTCCACGGCATTTCGACCTCCAGACAACAAAAAAGGCGCACTTATTCAAGCGCGCCGCTTTTTAAGCATCGTTGGCACTTACTGCGACTTTGACCCGCAACCATTAAGGTTGCATAGGTGGATCTCCGTCAAGATATTTAATTTTTCTCTGGCAGGAGGTTGTAATCCCAGGTTGATTTATATAGCGCAGTTATTGGGCAACCTGCGCACCTCCCACCAAGTTGATTAAAGCATAGCAGGTTTCGAGGGGTTTGTCAATGGCTTTTATCACCATTCACAATCAAGCGATCAAGGGCTAATGCAGACGCCCTTGCGACTTCTTCAAAGACGTATAAATAAATATCGAGGCTTTTTTCCAGTAACGGAACTTCGACTTCTTTCAAATAGCAACCGGATTTTATTATCGACAGATTTTTTGTCTTGTGCCCAATCCAGCGAATAAACCGCCAATACAGGCCTCGCTTTACTAAATAGGTTTTTGTCATAGTCTCTCCTTATGGTGCATCGTCAACCATGATTTCAAACGGTGATGTATAGCCTTCGTATCCAGTCATCTCAATATAGGGATGCAGTCTCCATTGACCACCAGATTCAAATGTGGTCTTTGTAGTCCAATAATCCATTTTTCCGTCCTCCCCGTTCGTTTTGAAAACCGCATCCACTATCTTAGACGATCCGGCCTTCAGAGGGATAATATGGAGTTTCATGACATCGGCGCTCGAAATATTAACCGTTTTAAGAAGACCGTTTTCGTCCTCTTCTTCAATTTTGGTTGTAATAAGTATACCTGCAGACTTAGCAACAGGATTGCTCATCTCGTCACCTTTCTTTCCACTGTCCGAGTAAGCGCGACGTTTCCATTGACAACGCGACTAATCAAGCCATTGTAATTACAGTTCCTCACTATTTTAACATTAAACGCGAGAGTCTTAATGATGTTAAGCCAAAAAACTAAGTTGCCTCCCGTCATTGTGTAATACCCCGCATCCATATCCATTGTGTAAGCGATACCGCCGGTCGATATAAAATCAATATCGTAACCCGTGAGTACATATGAACCGTAATCCATCGGCAAGATGTAACCGCGTTTCAATGCAACGTCTTGACCCGCCAGATCATAATAACCCGCGTCCATCGCCAGTACATAATCAATTCCACCAGAAGCAGGAACGAATACAAACTCGATATCATAGCCAGTAAGTTCATACGTTCCATAATTCATTGATAAATTGAATGCGCTTTTTAGTTCAACGTCTTGACCTGACAGAATATAGATACCGTAACCCATTGCCATGCTGTGATTGGTTTTTAGGGCAATATCCTGCCCGATCAAATCATACAGTCCATAGCCAACCAGAATCGTATAACCGCGTTTGAACAATACTTCTTGACCATTTAGAACATAAGAACCGTACCCCACCGCCATGTTAAAAGCGGCTTTCAAAGTAAGCGCTTGTCCAGTTAGGGCGTAAGCATCGTAGCCAACCAGGATTTTATAATCATGCTTGAACAGAACAATCTGTCCTGCCAGAGCGAATGAACCATAACCCATAATCAGACTGCGGGCGGCTTTCGGGATCATTGCTTGTCCAACAAGTTCATATGACCCATAATCACATGCCAATGTGTAGGCATTGGGTGCAGGCTTGAAATATGCGGCGGCGATGACATTGCGCCCCAACGCGCCCGAGGCTGTCGCCTGTAGTGTTTTGCTTGAAATATCCGCTGTCAGGACTTTGATGGCCACGGCGTTGGCGGTATCCGCTCCGGTGGTTGTGCTGCTGTCCGCCAACTCGGTCAATGCTGTTGGAGCGCCATTTATCTGTTCGGCAGAGAATGAATAACTATCACCACCGGCCAATCCCATAAAGCAAAGATCGCCAACGAGGGCAGATAAAGCGGATGCCGTAGCAACTGTCGCTCCTATTGCCGCTGTCGTACTTGTGCTTGCTCGAATAGGATCGGTGGTATGTATGCCGCGATAAGCCACACATCTTCCCATCGCCACATCCCCTGTTCCAGTTTCCTTCGTGAACAAGAGATTAGGTGCAGATGCACCACGTTTTATGTAGAATAATTCCCCTGATCCAATGCCGTCCGTTGAATCTATATCACCAATGGATTGGTCTTGTAATTTAGTCCAGCCATTTAGTGCCTGGTAACCAATTGCGCTTTTATGAGCAATCCAGACTATAAGGTAGTCGTTTTCCTGGCAACCTGCCGGTTCGGTCACAGTCAGATTGGCATTACTAACCGTGACGGGTCCAGTTATAGAACCAACTTGCGTAATGGTCACTTAGACCGCCTTACGCTAATTGCAGTACGCCATTCGTTGGATCGAAATCAAGCGTGAGTGTATCGCCATTTTCAAGCGTAACTTCCGAACCCCTATCCCAGAAGGCAATCAGATCATCATTGGTCGCTAAGTCATCATAGATGACGACATAACGGAACGGAGCAACGCTGCCGCTTGCCGTCAATACAAGATCGGTCAAGACCAACTTGAACGTTCCTCCTGATTGGGCATGAGAATCCACGGTCAAAACACGTGACGATAGATTG
>Ga0315293_10002371_pt1 | contig 18146 bp, 18 predicted proteins | sample YL17G13_20_MG_FD_203071 | JGI IMG/M metagenome (GOLD analysis project Ga0315293, IMG submission 203071) | Sediment microbial communities from Yellowstone Lake, YNP, Wyoming, USA - YL17G13_20 | ecosystem: Environmental > Aquatic > Freshwater > Lake > Sediment | place: USA: Wyoming | collected...
CCGGTTGTGCATAGGGTCGGAACCCCGCGCACCACGGTGCTGGTATCGACCACGCGAGGCGTGTTGGCTGCGGCGCTCGCCCCCAAGCGGCGTCGAGTGTCACCGCGCCGGATATGGGGCGGGCGTTCTTCGTTCCCTTATCGTAAATCCGCAATCCGAAGCAGGCAGAGAGCGTTTTCTATGAGTTCCGCGAAGAATCCCGGGGCGGTCTTCTCCATGGCGCGTCGCATGGACGGCAACACTCCGAGCTTCCCCACATCTTCGCACAGTAGAATGCCGGGAACCTGCCGTCCCCTCAAATGCGATAACTGATCGAGAAGATCGGTTCCCGATATGCGGTCCATCCCGTCCACAGTAATAACCAGATCGGGAATCTCGTTGCGGAATGCGGTACGGAAGACCGCAATGGCATCGTGGTAGATCTTCACATTGGAGAAGCCATACCGAATGAGCATATCCCGGATAATCTCGGCGGCTTTCTCTTCCGGGTCTACCACGGCTATCGCACGATCCATACGGCGCTCGTGAATCACATACACATCATGTACTTTGGGCCGTGTCACTTCGAAGAGGTGCGACATCTTTTCTCGACGGTTCTCCATAATCCATATCCATGGTGCGTGGTGATTGGTTGGCAAGTGGTGAGGCGTGGGGAAGGAAATTGCAAGAAACATGCCAGCCAACACTCGGCGATGCAAATAGATGATATTTATATAGATGTGACGATTGACCGGAGTGCAGCCTTCAGCCATGGTTATGCAATATGCATAGAGGAATCGGGAGATGGTGGTGGTATTTCACAATAGATCATAGAGTTACGGCTCTTATGCAGAATGGATAGTGGCTGGTCATGAACTGCTTGAGTTTGGGCAGACTCCCGCACGAAGCCATTTCCGTATAAATCGAAGAAACGCTCGGTCGCTCACCCGCTCCAATACCATTCGTATCATCCAGTTATGATTCAGCATATCATAGAAGCTCTTAATGTCAATCTCCACCACCCAGCCACAGCGGTTGCTTATGAACGCGTCTCGGAGCATTCTGGTCCGCTAAGAAAGATTGGCGCCGGTGCGCGACGCATGCAGTTCGGCCTCCGCGTGGAATTGCGGGACGGACTAAAGTAATCAATTGTTGAGTACTTCAGTCCGTTCCCAAGATAGATTATTCTTGACAATCATTGTAAAGTTTGTTATATTATTAGTGTGACGGCAGCACTTTCCGGAAGCCACGATGCTCTCCCTGACCACAAAGACCCAGTACGGCATTGCCTCGATTCTCGACCTGGCAGAGCACTATGGTCAGGGGCTGGTGCTCATGGCCGACATTGTGAAGCGCAGGAAGATCCCTCGCACCTACCTGGTGCAGATTCTCAACCAACTTGCCAAACAAGGAATCGTTCGGGCCACCCGGGGCAAGAACGGCGGGTTTGAGCTGTGCGAGCATCCCGACCGGCTCACCCTGCTGCAGACGTTGGAGGCACTGGAGGGCTCGATCGAGCTGAGTGCGAGCGCCGGAATACCGGCTCTCGTCGACATCCTCGCGCCGATTGAGGAGCATATCAAGCAGCAGTTGCGCGTCTCGATCTCCGAGGTGCTTCAGCAGGAAAAGCAGTTGAGCGGTCAGTTGATGTTTCAGATCTGAGGCTCGCCATGAACATAGCACGCGACATCACAGCACTCGTCGGACACACGCCACTGGTGCGTCTCAACCGCGTGGTCGACAGTGCGGCCAACACCGTTGTTGCCAAACTCGAGCAGTTCAATCCATGCGCATCGGTCAAGGATCGTACCGCGCTGGGGATGATTGACGATGCGGAGAAGCGCGGAACGCTCACGCCGGGCACTACCATTGTCGAGGCAACCAGCGGCAACACGGGCATCGCTCTGGCATTCATCTGTGCATCTCGAGGATACCGCCTGATCGTGGTCATGCCGGAGAGCATGAGCCTGGAGCGGCAGCGCATGCTGCGGGCCTTTGGCGCCCGCGTCGAGCTCACCCCCGCGCATCTGGGCATGACCGGGGCGATCGAGCGCTCGGAGCAGATCCAGCGAGAGACTCCAGGGTCTCTGGCAATGAAGCAGTTCGTCAATCCTGCCAACCCGGCAATCCACCAGTCAACCACGGCAGAGGAGATCCTTGCCGATACCGATGGCGCCATCGACGTTCTGGTTGCGGGCGTGGGTACCGGAGGCACGATCTCCGGCATAGGCCGACGCCTCAAGAAGCACAACCCCGCCATCGAGATCGTGGCAGTCGAGCCAGCCACCTCCAGTGTTCTGAGCGGCGGAAAACAGGGCGCGCACTCGATTCAGGGCATTGGCGCAGGCTTTGTCCCCGAAACGTTCGATCGGTCAGTAGTTACGGAGATTGTGCAGGTCACCGACTCTGAGGCATACGACTGGACACGACAAATCATGCTCAAAGAGGGGATTCTCGCCGGAATCTCCTCCGGGGCAGCAGCGTGCGGGGCAGCAAAATATCTCAAACGCAGCGGCAAGAAGGCGGCCCTGGTGGTCGTAATGTTTCCGGACACGGGCGAAAGATATTTGAGCATTCCCATGCTCGTGCACGATTGATGGCCTCTGTTGAAATTTGTTGATAATCTTACCAAAGAAACAAATGATTGGGGGCTGGTATGAGACTCACAGTGAACGGCGACAGCAAGGAGATCGGGCAGACGCCCGCCTCGATTACCGACCTGCTCAAGGCGTGCAGCGTTGAGATGCCGGAAATGGTCTCTGTGCAACTCAATGGGACTTTCGTCGACCGATCGCTCTTCGGCGTAACTGCGGTGCGGGATGGGGATGTGGTCGACTTCCTGTATTTCATGGGCGGTGGTGCCGGGCGCGATCTGAACCAGAGCACGAGTCAAGCGCGCAGGGATCTGAATCTGCGCCGATCTGCGAAAATCTGTGGACGGTCTCGCCTCGTGCCCTTGTCCGGTGAAACGCGGGAGAGTCCACAGATGTGCGCAGATTAACACAAATTGGCAGACGGAAGCTTCGGTGATAGGCGAGATTGTCAACGGATCGCAACACTATTGAGGTACGCGATGAACGGATTCACCACCAAAGCGGTGCACGGCGCCAGAACACGCAAAGACCCGCACGGCTCACTCCGCGGGCCGCTGTACGACTCGGTGGCCTTCGAGTTTGACACGGCTCACGACGCGGAGCTTGCGTTCGCGGGCAAGAAGCCGGCGCACGCCTACTCCCGCATCACCAACCCCACGGTTGAGGAGTTTGAACTGCGCATCCGACTTCTCTCCGACAGCTTCGGCGTCGTTGCCGTCTCCTCGGGCATGGCCGCCATCGCCGATACCGTGATGGCACTGGCGGAATCGGGATCGAACATCGTGACCTCGCGCCATCTCTTCGGTCACACCCTGGCCCTCTTCGAGTCCACTCTCGGACGATGGGGCCTGGAGGTCCGGTTCGTTGACATGACCTCCCCCGCTTCTGTCGACAAAGCCATTGACGGAAGGACGCGGCTGGTGTTTCTTGAGTCGATCACCAACCCTCAACTTGAGGTGGCTGACATCGGGGAGATCTGCACGGTGGCCTCGAGACGCAACGTGCCCGTGGTGCTTGACGGCACGCTCACCACGCCGTACCTCTTCCGATCGAAAGACGCCGGCGTTGCCGTGGAAGTCCTCTCCAGCACCAAGTACATCTCGGGCGGTGCAACGTCGGTGGGCGGCCTTATCATTGACAATGGCGTCTTCGACTGGAAGCGCACTCCGGCACTGCGCGACCTGGCCGCCGGCGTCGGACCGGGCGCGCTGCTCGTACGGTTGCGCCGCGACGTCTACCGCAACCTGGGCGCATGCCTCTCCCCGCACAATGCGTGGTTGCAGACACTGGGGCTGGAGACCATGGCACTGCGCATTGAGCGTAGTTGCGCCAACGCGTTCGCCATCGCGCGGTTTCTCCAGCAGCAGCCCCAGGTGCGCCGGGTCAACTATCCCGGCATCGGAGACTCGCCGTCGTATGAGCATGCTGTCAAGCAATTCCGCCGGGGATTCGGCGGGATCCTCACATTCGACCTGGCCGACAGGACGGAGTGCTTCGCACTCATGGACCGTCTCACGCTGATCCGCAAGGCAACCAATCTCAACGACAACAAGACGCTGATTATTCATCCGTCAAGCACGATCTTCTGCGATTTCTCCGCACAGCAGAAGGCGGAGATGGGCGTGACCGACTCGACGATCCGTCTGTCGGCGGGTATTGAGGATGCCGAGGATCTCACCGGTGACATCCGACAGGCACTGGAGGCGCTATGATCGACTTAACCGAAAATCAACTTGAACGCTACAGCAGGCACATTCTGCTCAAGGACATAGGCATCGAAGGCCAGAGCCGCATCATCGAAAGTCGCATCATCGTCATCGGCGCCGGCGGGCTTGGCGCACCCGTGGCCTACTACCTGGCTGCGGCAGGTGTGGGCACCATCGGCATCGTCGATGGTGACGTGGTCGATCTCACCAATCTGCAGCGGCAGATCATCCACTTTACGCGTGATATCGGTGCGGCCAAGGTTGTCTCTGCCGCAGACAAGATGCGCGCGATCAACCCGGAGATCACTGTGCGTACCTGGCACGATCGGGTGCATGCCGGCAACATCCGCGGAATCATTCACGGATTCGACTTCGTGATTGACGGCACCGACAACTTTGCGGCGAAATTCCTGATCAACGATGCGTGCGTTTTGGAGCGCATTCCCTACTCACACGGCGGCATCATCCGGTTCACCGGGCAGACCATGACCGTTGTGCCCGGGGTCTCTGCCTGCTACCGCTGCATCTTCCGGCGTCCGCCGCCCAAAGGCGCGGTGCCCACGTGCTCGGAGGCGGGGGTTCTGGGGCCGATTGCCGGGATGCTCGGAACGATGCAGGCGGCAGAGGCGCTGAAGTACGTGGCCGGGGCTGGTCAGCCGTTGACAAACGCACTTCTGACGTTCGATGCGCTGAAGATGGACTTTCGCAAGGTACCGCTGAAAAAGCAGGCCGATTGCCCGGCTTGCGGGGAGAGTCCGTCGATCACCGACCTGGTTGACGAAGAGCAGCCGGTGTGCGATCTCAGGAAGGGGTGACCATTGACAGAGGGCTGTCGGCCTGTTGTCGGAAGAATCTCGTCTCGATACGCGCAGGAGCGCTACTCGACGAGCGTCGCACAGGTGACGTTTCCGGCGCGTCGGTGGAAGGGATGACGATCATGTTGCGCATGCACCAGAGCATCGTAGACCGCATCACCAATCACGCCGAACGCATGGCCCCGATCGAGGCCTGCGGGTATCTGGGTGGTGCCGGCGGGGTCATCACCGAGAGCGTTGAGTTGCGCAATGTCGACAACTCGGCCGAGCACTTCGCATTCGACCCGGCAGAGCAGTTCGGGGCCATCCGGCAGTTGCGTGCCAGGGGACTTAAAGCCCTGGCCGTGTACCACAGCCACCCCGCCACACCAGCGCGGCCGTCCGAAGAGGACATCCGCCTGGCCAATGACCCGAGCGTCAGCTATGTCATCGTTTCGCTCGCCGACGGCGTGCACACTGTCAAGTCGTTCCGTATTGCCAAGGGCATTGCTGAGCATGAGGATCTCCACATTGTCGAACAAGGGGGCGTCGCATGAGCACCGACACAAAGAAACTCTCGATCATCTGCTTCTCAGGCGATTTTGATAAGGCCGTGGCGGCCTTCACACTGGCAGCCGGCGGAGCTGCGGTGAACTGGGAGGTGAATCTCTTCTTCACGTTCTGGGGGCTCAACATCATCAAGAAGCGACCAGGCCGCGCACCAACGGGCAAAGGCTTCCTCGACCGCGTCTTCAACGTTCTGATGGGCGGCCCGCGCAACCTGCCGCTCTCCCGGCTGAACTTCGGCGGCCTGAGCCCCCGGCTCATGACCGGCATGATGAAGGGGCGCAACGTGGCAACGCTTGCAGAGCTCATGGACTCGGCAAGGGCGCTGGGCGTCAAGCTGATTGCGTGCGAAATGGCCATGCACATTCTCGGAATCGACAAGTCCGACCTCATTGATGAGGTCAAAGAGGTGGTTGGCGTGCCCACGTTCCTGGAGTATGCCAGGGAGGGTCAGGTGATCTTCATCTCGTAGCGGAGGTGTGACCATGACAACAACACTCGACATTACGAAAGACCGCTGCCCGATGACGTTTGTCAAGGTTAAGCTGGGTCTTTCCAAGCTGAACACCGGCGACATCCTCGACGTTACGCTGGATGGCCTGGAGCCGTTGGCCAACATTCCCAAGGCTGCCAGGGAGCAGGGGCACAATGTGCTGTCGGTGCGCAATGAGGGTGGGCACTACCGGGTTGTTATCGAGAAGACGTGAGAATCGAGGAGTGAGGGGGTACGACCAAGGAGTCGGAAGCCCGCAGTCAGCGGTGAGACATCAGATGTCCGGGGATCCGGGACTGAGCGGTCGGGTGTGGGGGTCAATCACAGTTCTTCCAGGCGAAAGGCACTCTATGAATATCCGGATTCCGCAGAATCTCTCGCAGGAAATCGACGACCTTGAGAAGACCATTGCTGCGCATGCGCGGGGTGAGGTGTCCGACGTTGAGCTCAAGGCGCGGCGCGTTCCCTTTGGCGTGTACGAGCAGCGCGCACGTGGTCGCTACATGGCCCGCATTCGGTGCACTGCGGGCATAATCGCTCCCGCACAACTGCGACGCGTGGCAGAGCTGGCGCGCATTCACGGATCAGGCGTGGTACACGTCACGACCCGTCAGGAACTCCAAATCCACGACCTACCCATCGAGCATATCGTACCAGTAATCCGCGACCTCTTCACCGTCGGACTCACAACCCGCGGAGGAGGAGGAAATACCGTGCGCAACATCACTGCATCGTGGGACAGCGGTATTGCACCCGACGAAGTCTTCGATGTCACCCCGCACGCCGTGGAGCTGACCTCGCGGCTCATCGCGCGAGCCGATTCGTGGCTCCTGCCGCGCAAGTTCAAGGTTTCCTTCTCCAACAGTCCGATCGACAGCGCGATGGCGTCTGTCAACGACGTGGGGTTTGTGGCGACCGTCAAGGACGGGCAACGCGGCTTCAAGGTCTTTGTTGCCGGAGGGCTGGGGCGCATGCCGCAAACCGGCCATGTACTCCACGAGTTCGTGCCCGAGTGTGACGTCTTTGTCGTAGCCGAGGCGGCAAAGCGCGTGTTCTCCAGGTTCGGCAACCGCAAGAACAAGCACACCGCGCGGCTACGGTTTCTGTGGAACTCACTGGGGCGCGAGCGGTTTGTCAGCCTCTACGAAGGGGAACGCCGTGGCCTGGCAGGGGAGCCTGCATTCGAGCTGCCGGTTGTCGAGCCCGGACTCAGCCGGATCCCGGGAGTGCCTCCAGTCAACGACCCGGACTTTGCTGTGTGGGAGCGCCGCTACGTGCAGCCGCAGAAGGAGTCGGGCCGCTTCTCGGTGCTGATTCCCGTGGCCCTCGGAGTCCTCACCTCCGAGCAGGTGCAGCGCATTGCCAACTTCGCCGCCACAATTGGCGACGACGTAGTCCGGCTCACTCTGAACCAGAACGTCTCGTTGCGCAATATTTCGGCGGCGTCGCTTGCAGGTGCATGTGCGGTTGCGCGCTCGGTTACCGAGTTGTGGGATAAGCCCGCTTTCATAGGCAATGCCGTGGCTTGCGCAGGGTCGGACACGTGCCGGTTGGGCATCTGCAGGGCGCGCGGCGCGCTGAGCGCGGTTGCCGCACACCTCTCTCGGTCCAGCACGGTGCTTGACGCAGTGGGAGGCATCCGCTTGCACATTTCCGGATGCCCCAACACCTGCGGACAGCACATGACCGCCGACCTTGGCTTCTACGGCAAGGTAGAGCGCCACGAAAGTCGCAGCTATCCCGCATACGCCATTGTTGCCGGTGGGTCGGTGAGCGGCACGCACGGTGCGCGCCTGGCTGAGCGCGTCGACGAAATCCCCGCACGGCATCTTCCGCAACTCGTGGAGAGGATCCTGCGCGCCTATGCGCAACAGCGGCCGAAGTACAGCGACTTTGCGGCGTTCGTGTCGGGTGAAGGACGCCTTGAGATGCAGGGCATATGCGACACCTACCGCCAGGCTCCGTCGTTTGAGCAGGACCCGGAATTCTACCACGACTGGGGAGCGTCGGAGCCGTTCTCAACAGAGGGACGGGGTACGGGAGAGTGCGCTGCAGGGCTCTTCGATCTGATCGACGTTGACTTCGGCAAGATCCGCGCTGACCGCGCAGCGCTGAGTGCACCGGGCACCATTGACAACAGGCAGGAACTCGTTGAGCGCCTTGCCATCACCTCTGCCCGCGCACTGCTCATTTCCAAGGGTGTTGAGGCGGGCAGTACCGGAGAGATCCTCGTGGCATTCGAGCGGGAATTCATCGAAGCCGGACTGGTACCGGAGAAATTTCGGACGGTTGTTCGGGCGGCACGATCCGACACCGGGCAGCTTGCGCTCATGCAGGATGAGGTCGTGGCCCTTTCGCGCGCTGTTGAGGCGCTGTATGCCTCGCTGGACGAGACGCTCACGCTGCATCCGGTTGCAGTCGACGCGACGGCGATTGTCGCCGATATGCAGAAGGACTTTCGCGGCGTGGCATGTCCGATGAACTTTGTCAAGACGAAGATGGCGTTGGCCGGACTCAGGGCCGGCCAGACCTTGGCAGTCCTGCTCGACGACGGGGCACCCATCGAGAACGACCGCACCGCCGAGGCCGACGCCGTCAAGTCGTACAACAGCGGCATTCTGCTGGCAGTCCAACTGGGCGACAATGGTTCGCGTGAGCTGATGGAGTCGATTCTCAAAGACGAGGAAGCACACATCGACTGGATCGAGGCGCAGATCGGCCAGATTCACCAGTTGGGCGTTCAGAATTACCTCGCCGAGCAGGTCGGTTGACGTTGGCGACAACTCCTTCACCGTCGCGATACCGGGATAGGGTTCCCGGCGTCGCAGCGGTGATTTTCGCAGATACCTGGGCGCACCTTATGGATTTCCCATACGTGATTGTGGGCGCCGGGCTGGCCGGGGTGCCCTTCCTCCGAAAGCTGACGGGCGTCCCGATTTCCAGCACAATGGCACGCGCAAACCGTACTATTAGTATGCGAACTGGGTCGTTTGATCCAAAGCATCCCGCAAAGAGGGAATTATCGCTGCACTTTCCGCCAAGACGCTCCCCAGCATCATTGTCTGCGTGATACTCTCGTTGTGCATGAACATCGGTGCAGATCCCACCCACCAGGGCGTGCTTGAGCCTGCCTTCACAGGAAGCAAGAGTTTTGCCCAGATCTACACACTCACGGCTTTGTGCGACGATGCGACGTACCTTCAGGTGCAGTTTACGCTCACCAACCTCGGGATTTCGGACAAGAACGCCGGCTGCAGGATTCTACTGATCCGCAAGGGACGCGCGCCACTTGCCTGGAGTGACACCTACAGTCGCCGCAAGTGGAGCTACGCCGATGATTCCGCGCAAACGCTCAGCATGGGCGCGAGCCGAATCTCGATTGGGAGCGGCTCTACCTCGATTGCGGCAGTAGGCAACACGGTGCGCGTGGACGTGGCATTCGGTTGTGAGCCGGTGCGCACGGTGCCACCGGACGCCTACATAGCGGCAGGCAATCGCTTCTTCGAGCACGGCATCCTGATACCCTGGGCAGCGGTACACGTCTGCCTCGCGCGCCCTGGGGAGGCAATGGCAAAGCTCACCGGTTTCGCAATGCTTGAGGTCTCACGCTCCACGTCGTTTCCTGCCGACATCTGCCGGGGCTGGGTCACGTTTCGCGGGTATCGTGAGACAACTCACTTCTCGACCGCTGTTCGGCTCCCACCGGGCGATGCAACGCCGGCAACGGGTTGGGCCTGGTGGTACGAAAACCAGGATTCTCCTCGATTCCTTGCTTGTCCATGGCGACATGGCGTCGGCGGTTTCCAGTAGTCCTTGCGGTTCCCAACATCCCGCTAAACCAAGGACAGAAACTCGCTCGTCAACTTGATTCCTGCGGCTTCATCCTGTATGTTCTGTCTCAATGGTGCTGGCAGTCCTTGGTGGCGAGTTTCTGCCGATTGGCGGGGTGTTGGTGAAGCGGTCGAAGGCAAAATTCCGGGTGTCCTTGCTCAGCTATTGCAGTAAACCTGAAAATCCTGATTCTCAAAAAAGATCCGGATGTTTTCCAGTTGGTCTTCCTCCAGAGCCCCCATATCGGTATAGTGATCGGTTTTGCCAAGTTTTACATACTTATGTTTCGACAAGGCATTATACGGCAGCAAATGAACCATGCCGGCATAGCGCGCACTACGCAGGAACGCCGCGATCATGGCTATCGAATCCGGATCGGTATTGAAACCGGGGATCAAGGGGATCCGGGGGATTATTCTTTCACTTCCGTAATCGGCAACGATCTTCCTGAAATTGTTTAGGATGATTCCAGTCCGTACGCCTGTTGCACGCTCGTGTTTCTTCTCGTCAATCTGCTTGATATCGAAGAGAAAGAGATCTGTTACAGATGCAAGCTCGGCAATGAGCGCGCTGGGGAATAAACCACAGGTTTCAATTGCCGTGTGTATCCCTTTCTCCCTGATCTTCTTCAGCACGTCGAGGAGGAAATCCTTTTGCGCGGTTGGTTCCCCTCCCGATATCGTGACTCCGCCATTGGATTCACTGTAAAAAAGCGCATCCTGCAGCACGCATTCAGCCACCTCTGTGGAAGTCATCTCTTTACCAATTTTTTCCATCGCGCGATTCGGACATGCAGCCGCGCATGCGCCGCAGCCATTGCATAAAGCAAGGTCGCGTTTTACCCCTCTTTTGGAAAGTGAAAGCGCTTGCTGCCGGCAGCTCTTCGCGCATTTTCTGCACCGGGAGCATTTGAGGATAGAGTGCGCAAGCTCAAAGCCGGGATTCTGCGATTCGGGATTATGGCACCATGTACAGTGCAGGGGACAACCCTTGAGGAATACGCTGGTTCTTATTCCCGGGCCGTCATGAATCGCATAATGCTGAATATCGAAGACAATTCCCGATTTTTCGTCACCACTTTGTGTGTTCGGTACGTGATATGATTTCATTTTGGAGTTCCCAGCCGATCTCAGTAAAATAGACACTGAAACCGCCAACCTTCACCAGCAGATCTCGGTAGTTCTGGGGGTCTTTTTGCGCAGCTCTGAGATCTTCGTTTGAAGCTATCGTGGGTTGGATCTGCATGCCCCCCATTTTGAAATAGGTTTTTATCAGCGAAATCCACTTTTCGCGGCTTTCGGGATTCTTCCCGATTAGTGAAGGATGAAGCTTAAGGTTGACCGTGCACTCCATGAGCTGATCCAGATCAAGATGTGCGATTGAACTTAAAACTCCGGTCGGTCCGTGGGTATCAACATTGTACGGGCTGCACCCGGCAGCAAAAGGCTGTCCGGCTTTCCTTCCATCCGGCGTGGCCATTCCAAATCTTCCTACCAGCGTATGCGTCATTCCGCCGCCAATTGACGAAATAAATAATCTTCCATTGGAGCACGTTACGGAGTTGATCGCATCGGTGCATACACGCATGACCTTCCGGGCAAACTGATCAATCTCTGGAACCCCGTTGCCCCATTTGGGCCTGCATTGCATGATCTTCTTGTGGATTTCTTCGTATCCCCTGAAATTATTGTCGAGTGCCGAAACGAGTTCGCTCAGCGAGAAAGCCCGTTCTTCAAAGACAAGCTTCTTAATAGCAAAAAGAGAATCGATAAAGTTGGCAACACTTGTTCCGAGCAGGACGAACTCTATCTGGTAATCGTCGCCGCAGGCAGTAGTGTCTCTCTTCTTGATCAAGGCCGACGGAGTAAAGGCGGATATGAAGGGAGAAGACAACTGGGAGGCGAATACGGAGTCTCTGATCTCTATTCCTCGTCTCAGCACCGTCAGCGAATAGGTAAGCTGCTTCTTAACAGCATCAAGAAATTCGTCGAAGGTTTTAAACGATTCGGCGCTTCCCGTCTTTATTCCTGTATTGCGCAATGTTCCCACCGTGGTGACATTGTCGCCGTTGCGCAACGTGGCGTCAAGAAGGTTACTGCAGGATATGCTTGAGCACCCTTCACCACCGTTTTTCCCGGCAGTGCAGAAATTGGCGCACACGATGGCGGAATACGACCGGGCATCTTCAAGAGAGTAGCCGGCATTCAGCATGGATTTAATGCATAACTCATCGTTTTGCAGAGAAACATTGGACACCTTGTTGTACAGCACATCGGCAATCAGCCGGTGAAATTCGTCTGGCGTGTTCTTGTGAATCCTGATAATAATGTTGTTGACCGTTTTCGCCCGAAACGCCGCCTCAAGAATGATATAGGTCAGTTCGTTTGTCGCATCGTTTCCCGCGGCATCGGTTCCCCCTATCGTCACCGATTCCATACCGCAGAAACGGTGGTAGAAATCGTTGATGAAATTGGGCAATGGCTTGATGTTGAAATTCATGTTCTTGAGAAGGGTTTCTTCGAATAGTTCCCGCGCTTCCTCTCGTGAAATCGCGTTCTTCTCCCTATCGCGTTTGTAGAAGGGATAGAAGATCTGGTCGAGTCTGCCCATGCCCAGCCCATTAAACGGCAGGGAAAGTTCCACCGTTATCTTGACAATCCAGTAAGCCTGAATCGCCTCGAAGAGAGTTTCGGCCGGATACGCCGGAGCCCTGGCAAGGGAATCGGCGATTTTCTGCATTTTTTTTCTTCTCTGGGGATCGCTCTCTTTGTCAAGCCACTCCCGAACCATTGCCCCAAGCTTTTGGGCAAAGAGCAGAATGCTGTCGTAGGCGATTAGAATCGATTGCAGAAATCCCCGCTCCTCCTTGCTAAGGCTTTCTTGCCCTTCAAGAATGTCAAGTACTTCCTCTTTCATGGCCACAATGCCTTTTGTCAGGAACGTTGTGTTGTCGATGACAACGTTTCCCTGCGTGGTCGCGAGATAGGTGCTGGGCGCAAGAATCGCATAACCGCCGGTAAAGCTCGATGGGATCGCTTCCATGAAAGGTTTCGTATCTCCCGGAAAACCTTTTTGTTCCTCGAGCTTTCTGACGATGGTGTCGCAGACGGTTTTTCCCTTCCAGTAGGGAGACAGCTCCCTGAGAAAAACTCTCTTGTCTTTCGCGCTAAATACGTAGGGATTGACCTTTCTTTTGTCGATGGTGGTTATCCCTAGCTTGGGGAGTTTTACACCCGCCACGTGACATTGATAGGCGTTTCTAATAACGCTGAGAATGCCGTGATTCTTTATCACAAAGAAAAGAAACTTGAGCGTCGATCGCACCTGCGAGGTAATGAGCGTGGATCTTTTCAGCTCAAGCTCAAATGTGGAGTTGTACATTCCCTTTTCTATATCGATTGGAATCCCCAGAAAATGCTCGGTCCAGCTTCCGATGAGATGGTCATTGGGGTCGAAATATATCGAAATGCTTGATAAGACATGTTGCATGCAGTAGGCAACGCGCTCGTTGATGGAAATGTCTTTCCCTTCTGTTTTCTTCCACATTTCCGTAAAATATTGCGCTCTCTGGATAGAAACCGAGGTTATGGTTTCCTGATATTTGCGCCGAAGGGCGTCTAATCTCTCGCTTACGTTTTCTTTGTAGTCCACAATATTCTCTTTCTCACACGGCGCTACTTCGCGACGGGAAGCAGTACCGAGGTTAGGCCGGGCCAATAGGTAATCATGATGACGTTCAAAAACAGCAAGAATAGGAAGGGCAGAACCAACCTGCTGATTTTGGCTATCGGTTCATTGAAGGTATACGAGGAGAGAAACAGATTCAAACCAACTGGCGGTGTGAGATATCCCAACTCCATATTTGCCAGAAAAACAATCCCAAGATGTATCGGATCAATGCCAAAGGCTATACCCACAGGAAGAATGAGCGGCACGACAACGATGATTGCGGAATATATGTCCATGACACATCCGACAATAAGCAGGGCTACATTCAGGAGCAAGAGAAAGAGATACTTGGAGTGGATCAGCTTCACAGCCCAATCTGCAAGATTGGTCGGTATCTCGGCATCAACGATGTAATATGAAAGCCCCCGCGCGGCGGCAACAATAACCAGCACTCCGCCGACAAGAACCACACATTGCCGAAGCATCCCGGAAAGTTTCGCGAGCGGGATGTCACGGTGAATGATGGTTTGCGAAATCAGTGCATAAGCCGCAGCCACAGATGCGGTTTCCACGACAGTGAAGAAGCCCGAAAAATATCCAGTGAAGACTATCACCGGCAATAGGATCTCCCAAGCGGCAATTCTCAGACCCTTGAGCGCAACCGCCAGGTCGAATGGTTGCGTGTGCGCCTTGACAGAATGCGCGTGATACAATCCCATCAGCATGAGCGTAATCATCATCAGCAGCCCCGGAATCAGGCCGGCGATGAACATGTGCATGATGTTTATCTGTGCCATGACGCCATAGAGAATAACCGGGAGCGCCGGTGGAAACAGTAAGCCAATGCTCCCTGATGCCGTAAGCAGCCCCATGGAGAAATTGCGCGTGTATCCGTTGTTGACAAGAACGTAGGAAAACAACCCGCCGAGAACGAGAATCGTTACGCCAGAGGCACCAGTAAAAGTGGTAAAAAAGGCGCAGAGAAGCACTGTCGCTACTGCAAGCCCGCCCGGCATCCACCCCAGGAGAGCCTTGAACAGATCTACCAGTCGGGTTCCGGCTTTGCCGGTTGCTAGCAGAAAGCCGGCAAGCGCAAACAACGGGATGGACGGGATGGCCGGGCCGGTCAGGATTGTGTATGCCTCATTGGGAACCACCGCAAGAATTCCACCGTTTTGCGTGAAGAGCAGCAGGGTGATACCGGAAAAAACAAGAAAAATCGGCATCCCTGCAAATGCTGCCACGACCAGCACGACAATCAGTGGAATGCACAGGGCGTGTGCCATTGGGCCAAGAGTAGCGGCAACCATAGTCAGAGTGCTATTAAGCCAGGTGTTTGCTGGAAAGAAGAACTGAAGGAGTTCGACAATTGAAGTTTGTCCGATAAGGATCCCAATCACCAGGCCGCTGCTCACTATAGTCCATCGCATGGCGCCACTCGGCGTCTTTCGAACAAAAACAATCAGCATCATGCCAAAACACACTGGAATGATTGCAGCGATCAGGCGCAGCGGAAGCAGACCGACCATGGTAAGGGGATTGAGGCTGATCAGACAGAATGAGCAGGCAGAAAGGCATAGCACCAAACTTACTGCAATGCTCAGAAATAATGAGAACGCACGGATGAATTTCTTTCCCGTCGGGTTTATGTTGTCAAACACCGCGGAAAATGAGATGTGCCGTCCTTCGATCGTTGTATACACACCACCGATGAAGGTAATCCATAGCACGATGTGTTTGGTGTATTCTGCCGATGCGGGAATCCCACAATGCAGCACCGCTCTGAGCAGTGGCTCAAGCAACGGCAAAAAAACGAGCAGTACGAAGAGCAAGCCTATAAGCCACTGCTGAAGAGCGGATGAAACTTTTGCCAGTCTTGTCATTTATTTCGTTTTCTATAGTCGATCAACATAGTCTTGATTTCCTTGTACACTTCCGGGTCGTAAAAACTCTTGGAACATCTGGGTATGAACCCTTGATCGATCAATTCGCCCCATTGTTCGACGATAGCTGGAGTAACCGGACTTATTTTCAGCCCGTTCTGCAGCATCACAGACATTGCCTTGCCCTCTGTTGCGGTTATGTCGGTTTTCATTTCAGCGCTGATTTTGATGGCAGATGCACGCAGCATAGCCGCAAGATCCTCAGGGATGGATTTCCATTTCTTGTTAGAGATAACGAACGCGGCGATAAAGGGGGTCCACTTCATCTCACACATGTTCGGCGCCAGGGCGAACCATTGAAAGGATGCCGCGACAAGGGGGCTTGTGGTAAACGACTCGATCATTCCACTTTGTAAAGCAGTCATCATCTCCGTTGCCGGCATTGTTATCGGATTGAACCCGTTCTCTTTCCAGAGTCGCTCCTCGTCGGTATTTGCTCCCCACACAAAGAGCCTGGATTTTCTCAGATCGTCGGGGGTAACAACCGGTTTCTTTGAGAAGAAGTGCAGCCACCCCACCTTGGTCCAGAACAGCACCGTGTAGCCTTCCTTCTCAAAATTCGACCGGAAGGTTGGTTCTATCGCAGAAAAGACATAATCATACTCGGCATCGTTGCGCACCAGCAGCGGAACATGCAGCGACATGATCGTCGGATCGATGAGAATCAGCCCTACCCCGCTTAATCCCATACCGTCAATTTGTCCCATCCGGGTTTTGCGTATCATGTCCGGTTCGTCTCCAGCGGTTCCGCCCGAATAGATCTTCAGTTCGACACTTCCGCCGGAGATGGAACTCCATTCCGCACCAATCCGTTTTAAAGCGACATCCCAGGGCGATCCTATAGGAGCAATACAGCCGATCTTCATGACGGTTGCGGCAGGAATAGGAATCGCGACAATAAGGCTTGACAAGACCACAGCACGCCACACGTTCCGCATTGGAAGACCTCCTTATTCAGATAGAAAATAGTCTTCAATACTATCGAGCATCCACCGGGATTTTTTCTGGTTGATACAATTGACCAACCGGTTAGGCGGATCGGCATCCGGATTAATAGCCAGCGCCTTGCTGAGAAGCGCGACAAATTCCGCGCGGTTCTGCGTGGAGACGCACACTGTCGCTGCAAGACTGACATACGGACCGGCTTTCAAACCGCGGGAAAGCTCAACTGCACGTTTGAAATGCTCGCGGGATTTGGTTTCACTCCCTCCACTGACCACCGGAAGTGCTCCATAGTATGAGACAAAGAACTCATGTGTCGCACCGCCATCCATTGCCTCATCCAGCTGCAGACTGCGTGTAATCAATTTCACCGCTCGGCTGCCATTGATTGATAACTCAATATTGAGGTTGTCGAGACTGTAAGCGCCCATCCAGGCCATTCCTGTCCAGTAAAGAATCTGGGCGTCTTCCTTCTTTGTGAATTCCCGCTGCAGGTAGCCATCCAAATCAGCTCCCGAGAACGCAGCGGTAAAGCCCGGATGGGCAGATTGAAGACTTCTCATGCAGTACCTAGCGCCACGCAGGTACATACGATTTGCCCGGGCTTTTTGGGCGATCTGGCGGTCGATCTCCGAGTTCTTCATCATTTCTGCAGGTGTTTGAATATAGGCAAACGCATAGGTCACACAAACCTTTCCGGCTGCAAGCAGCAACCCCGGATGGTTCGGGGTCGCCTCGAGAATCGACTCATACAATTTGAGGCTGAACGGCAATGCATCTCCTATCAGTTCGACATCATCGTCTCCAGAGAAGACTGTTGCCGGACCGGCACTGAGTGCATCAGCAGCCTTTGTCATAATGAATCGGTTTATGGAACAGCCTGATATGATGCATCCAAAACCAGCGAGGAATCCTGCCAACAGCCATCGATTGACAAAGCTAACTCTGTTCATACCAGCTCCAAATCGTGCATAGAGCCCTGATCATTCATCACGATTGCCACATAGTCAAGCTCGAAGTCTTCTGTGTAAGCAGAAGCTTGAGGGAGAGATCCATGCGATTCTTTTTCTTGACCTCATCCCCCGCCACCCCCTTCTCGCGCAAGGAGAAGAAGGCTCCATGGAGTATCGCAGGTGAATAATCCGGGACAGCAAGTAAGGTTTGTGGGATATTATCTAAGGACTGATTGGCGATTGAACTGATAGGCATTTTGATTTCTCAGGAGCGGATACCTCGATTCTGGTGTGACCCCTGCGAAATCCCTGATTCCCGGTCTCTTGTCCCATCATGGCCGTCTCCGCACCTGCCAGCAACAAGGGTAAATATAGCCGTTCTCGCTCATTCTTGTCAAACTTGGCAGAGCGGATGACGTGGCTTTGGGGGCAAGTCTCAGAAAACGGGTTGCATCAGGCGCATTCTCTGTCGAAGAAACCGTCAGACCTCGCTGAATCCCCCGATATTTGAGTAGTTGATTCGCAAGTTTGATTCCCTCTATTTTATCGCCTCGTCAGAAGAATTCGTGGGTGAATTTCGGCACCGGAAGCGCTCCGAGCTTGTGATATAGGGCGTATTCGAGCGTTTCGTATTGACGGAAGCCATATGATCTTTTGATAGTGAGTTTGGCGGTG
>Ga0315293_10002372_pt1 | contig 18143 bp, 18 predicted proteins | sample YL17G13_20_MG_FD_203071 | JGI IMG/M metagenome (GOLD analysis project Ga0315293, IMG submission 203071) | Sediment microbial communities from Yellowstone Lake, YNP, Wyoming, USA - YL17G13_20 | ecosystem: Environmental > Aquatic > Freshwater > Lake > Sediment | place: USA: Wyoming | collected...
CAAGGCCGTGAGGGCGGGGGGCTGGGCGAGGAAATACGGCGACCTCATCGGCGCCGAGCTCATGGGGAAGACGGTCGGCCTCGTCGGCATGGGGAGGATAGGCGCGGCCACGGCGAGGAGACTCAGGGCCTTCGACGTCAATCTGCTCTACTGGAGCCGGACGAGACACAAGGAGATTGAGGAGGAAATCGGCATCGAGTGGGCGGAGCTCCCTGCCCTGCTCGCGCGGAGCGACGTAATCAGCATACACCTCCCCGGCTCACCCGAGACCCACCACATAATTGGAGCTAAGGAACTCTCCCAGATGAGGCGGGGCGCCATGATAGTCAACACCGCGAGGGGCAGGGTGATAGACGAGGCCGCCCTCGTCGAGGCTCTAAGGAGCGGCCACATATCCTCCGCGGGCCTCGACGTCTTCGAGCTGGAGCCCATTAAGCCCGACAATCCCCTCCTCGGCATGGATAACGTAGTCCTCACCCCCCACCTGGGCGCGAGCAGCCTGGAGGCCATGCGGAGGATGGCGACCCAGGTGGCCAAGGGCGTCCTCGACACCCTCGAGGGGAGGGAGCCCCCCAACAGGGTTACTTAAGACCAGTCGTGCGTCGCGACTGGGAACTTTCATCTGGAATCCCTGCTAGCTTGCTCTGGGAAACGGTTTTAAAGCGTAGGCTCCGTGGTATGGAGAGGTGTGAACATACATGCCCACAGTCACAGTCGATAAGAGCAAGTGTGATGGAGAAGGCACGTGCGTGGACGTCTGCCCGATGAACGTCTACGACATGATCGACAAGAAATCCGAGCCCACACGGGCATCGGATTGCATCGCCTGCATGGCGTGTGTAACCAGCTGCCCCACACAGGCCATAACCATCGAACCGTAAAAAGAGCCCGAGAACTAGGCTCCCTTTTTACCCTATAGAGAATTCGGATTAACCCACTTTTCTTCTTCTGAGGTATTTAATCCTTTAAATATCCAAGGATAGGAAAGACGAGGATTTAGAGGTTAATCCGAAACCTCGTAATGTCTATTCCTATCCAATATCTGTGTAATTTTTCAGCAGCAATTATCGAGGTTCCACAGCCACAAAATGGGTCTAAAATAATGTCGCCCTCATTACTACTTGCCTTGAGGATTCTCTCCAATAGTTGAACAGGTTTTTGAGTTTGAAATCTCATTCTTTCCTTAGCCATTGGATTAATTGGGGGAATATCGTCCCATATCTCATGAACAGCTGACCCCCCTCTTTCCTCTATTTCATCTTTGTAACGTTTTAATTGTGGAATTTTTGATTCGATGTAGATTCTACCCTCTTTTTCGAGTTGAAGCATCTTCTCCTGCGTGAATCTCCAAGCCCGCGTTTCCCCGTGAAATTCATAAACTGGACCCCTTCCCGCTGGTGGATTTAGATTATCTAATCAGTACTTCGATCATCTTTTATTCGAAGAGTATTCGGGCGAGAAGAGGTTTGTAAATAACACATTTTGTAATGCTTTTGATGGAATCATTTGCTACAGCTTCAATAATTTAATAATCCATAATAATTTTATCAATGTAACGGTAAAAGATTATGCAAACACTGATCATCCGGGACAATATAACAACTGGAGCTATGCGGGTGAAGGAAATTATTGGAGTATTTATTCTGGGATTGATGCTAATTTTGATGGTATAGGGGGCACGCCTTTTGAAATTCCCAATGACAAGACATGGCCAATAATGGATTATGCACCATTTATCAACAAGAATGGCTGGCTCACAGAGTTCTACCTGACCCTGAGCACCACCCCTAGATCAATCCCCTTCACCATAAACCACACTGCCTTCGCCACCGGGCCTGGAAGGACCACCACGCAGAGGCTAGGATACACAGGTAATTACGAAATCGAGATGCCTATTAACTGCCCGATGCAGGAAGGCACCAGGGCGGTCTTCGTACGTTGGGGAGACGGACTCGCAAGCAATACAAGGACGATGTATCTTTCCTCGAATCAGACACTCTCGGCGCAGTACAAGATCCAGTACCTAGTTAGCATAAACGCCTCCGTGGGCGGCGCAGTCAACCTGGGAGGCGGATGGTTTGATGAAGGAACAACTATGATCCTTAACGCTACGCCTTCTCCCGGCTATAGGCTGGTGGGTTTCACGACTGTCGAGAGCGTTTCCTTGCTCTCTCAGAACGGGAGCAGCGTGACAGTAATGGTTAATGGCCCTGGCTCCGTTACCGCCAACTTCATTGCCATCCCACCGGACTACACCTGCCTGTACATCGCAGCGGCTGTTGTAGCAATCGCGACTGTTACCCTGGCACTCTTCTTGAGGATAAAGAGGAAGGGTCGATCCAGTCATTAGTAAAAACCATTGGTTAGCAATCCAACCAGTTCACGGCGGGGTCGAAGTTTGTGAACAGGTGGCTTTTTAGCCAGCTCCACTTCAGCGATGCGGAAGCGTCCCATAGAGCGGAGAAGTAGACCCTGAAAAAAGTGGGCAAAACGAGTTCCGGTTTTTATCACTACTTTATCAACGTGGTGGGCCGGGCCGGACTTATACCTAAATAGGTTCAGGCCGAGCGCGCGCTGCGTTGTCGATGAAGGTGGGGGTCAAACAAACTCCTCCCTATGGATTCCTTCTACCTCCTCAGGTTCTCCACCATACGCTCGATCAGTTGATGCTTACGTATCATGGGACCAATCGGAAGCATACACGTGTATAGTAGAACTCTAGGCGTATGTGCAGCAGCGTTCTACTATATGATGAACCTCCGCATACGCTAGAGAAACCAGCAGTTAACCCTGTGCGTACAGTTCCACCCCATCTATTTCATATCAGCTAATAGGAATTGACCATGGTCGATGATTTTTTCGTCATCTAGATACAGGTTACAATTCAGCATACAGTGCCCCAGATGCGCTTTTGAAGCATTTCTGCCACGGAAGTTAACATCATTGTTGCTTCCAATCTCGATTTGTACGTTTCCATAAAATGCTTCAGCGTCGGCTGATGAGGAGCCAGGCTCAGGAAGTTGAAGTGTTTGAGCAGTCCATAAAGCGCGTTTATCCGTGCCCCACCCCATATGCCCCGCCATCCACGCGTTTTCTTCACCGAAAGATTCGAGGTGCTTGCGAAGAAGGAAGGCATCAATTCCTCCACTTACTTCAGTGATTCGACCCCTTCGGAAGGCGATCTTGACAGGACTTTCAACGTATCGGGAAAAGTAGAACATGAGATCCCCTATATCGAGTACCATCTCACCTTCTAGGCTGCCCTCCAGCTCCGCTGTCTCCACCATGCCAGCCCCCCAGAAATCTAAGTGTCCCGGAGTATCTGCTACGCCATAATGGGCGAGGACAGGTCTATCACCCCGCTCCATAGTTAAATCCGTGCCAGCGTCCGACGTGATCCTTATCCGATTAGCTTTACGCATCAATTCTGCCCCGGCTTTAGTGCGTTTAATCACCTCGGGGTCACCCCTCAGACGCTCCATCGCATTTAAGGGAATCACAACCATAAGCGCTCTGGCACCGGAATTTAGCGCGTCACGTATCTCTTCAGAATAGTGGAGCGTGTGAGTCGTACTGTAGATGATTAAATCGGACTCCTTCAGAGCAGAACCCCACGACTTCCTTGGAAGGGATCCGGTGTGGGGCAGTGTAATTTTGTATGTTTCGGCACCCATATCATTTGCGGCAGCTATACATGAATCAGAGTATAGTGGGTTGAATGCTGTGTCGGTGACCACAACGCATGTCTCACCACTACACAGATTGCTCAATTCCAGCTGGTGCTTGAATAAGCCAATCAGGTCCGTAATCGCAGAAGGGTTCCCGTAGATCCTCCTATTAGACATAGAATCACCTGTACATTTAGAATGCAATCAACTAAATATATAATCGGCTCTTGACTGGTGGTTATCTAAAATACTGCGCCACTCAACTAATTATCAAATGAAGGTCCAGATAGTTGGCTTGGGCAACGTTGGCAGGAGTCTTCTAGAACTAATGTTGGAGGAGAAGGCGGCGATTTCGTGTCTTGGTTTAGATTTTAACGTTGTCTCTATTTCGGATTCGAACGGCTCGGTGATTGATGAAGAAGGTATCGATCTGAAGTCGGTGATCGATCGAAAGAGGGGTAAATGGCTAGGTTGTGAAGATTATCACATCGGGTATAAGGCAATTGATGCTATTCGAAGCGTCGACAGCGACTTGGTGGTTGAGCTTACCCCATCAACTAGGAGTGGGGAGCCTGGTTTAAGCCACATCGCGACTTCTTTGAAGCTGGGCAAGAACGTAGTTACTGCGAATAAGGGACCCTTAGTGGCGCAGTATGATTACTTGAGGGAGCTTTCGAACGGTAATGGAGCAAAATTACTATACGAAGCGACGGTATCGGCTCAGTTACCCATTTTCTGTCTACTCGATAGTTGCTTCATAGTTGACAAGGTTGAGAAGCTCGAGGGAATATTCAACGCTACAACGAACTTTATAATCGGAGAAGTAGAGTCGGGGAAAACGTTTGAACAAGCCCTGGATCACGCGATAAAGGCTGGTTGGGCTGAGACGAATTACTCAGACGACGTGGATGGTGTGGATTCGGCGAGGAAGCTCGTGATCCTGGCGAACACGCTATATGATAGCCACTCTAAGCTCGAAGACGTCGAGGTGAAAGGGATCAGGGGGATTGAGCCCCTCGTGAACGAGGCTAGAGGCCTAAAAAAGAAGGTGAAACTTCTATGTGAGCTAAGTCGAGTTCAAGGAGCTGTGCGAATGACCGTCTCCCCGAAGATGTTTCCACTCGATGATCCCTTCGCTACAATCAATCAGGGAAATATGGGTGTGAGGTTTACCTTCAAAAATTCCCAGGAAATTTTCATCTCAGCTCAGTTCAACAGCCCTAGACAGACAGCCTATGCTGTCCTAAATGATATGATAAAGGCCGATAAGTGAATAATACTTCACGCTATCCAATATGCGAGCGTGGCTACCCTTTTTTAATCACCGTGGCGTCGACGCAATGGGGGTGATAGTCTCACCATAAGCAGCATTCTCTCGAAGATGTCAATCCACTTAGCCATCTCTAACTCAAGTGCGTGTGGGCTCAACACTCCTTCGTCGACTCCTCTCTCAATTTCTCTGGCGGCCTTGGATCGGTAGACGTGTAGGAGGCGCTCCCCGAAGCGGCCAATCTCCCAGAAGTCCTCGGTTAAGAAGACGACCACTGGCACCCTTAGGCCGCCGACCAATCTTAACTCGTCTTGCAGCTCCTTCGAGGACTCTCTTTCGACGAACCTCAGCCTCACTTTCTCACCAGCGACAGCTGCAAGCTTCTTCAGCATTGGTGCCTGGCGTGAGCAGTCGCCACACCAAGTGCCTGCGTAGACTAAAATGTTGAGCTCCCTGTTGTAGCCCTCGAGTCTAGCTCTCTGCTCGTCAGTGAGTTCGGGAGTTCTATCCGCTCGCTCCTTCCACAGGGTAGCCTCCTCGGACTTCCCCGACTTGATGAAGAATTCGAGGGTCATCCCAGCCTCGAAGTGTTTCCTCCAGAATTCGCTTCTCTTATCGTAGTAACCTGATGCATCGCTCATTGTAAAGCCTCTAACGATTGAAGAAAGTAAGATGAATTTAAACAATGCCAAAACAATCGCATGCTTTTCATATGGGTTAAAGGTTATACAAAATTGAGCATTATGCATGTAAACATAAGGGACGTTAAGGGTAAAGAAATCGCCCCAGGTGTGATTGAGAGGGTCCTACTGCGTCGAGAACAATCAACGCCGGGAGGGCTTGAGGTGAAGCACCACATCCTCACTGGTGGAGAGGTCGTTTTTGACGAGCAACAAGTTGAGTATCAACATTACATAGTCTCTGGGTGCTCGAGGATGGGTGGCAGATTCATCCATGGGGAGACCACGGTCTTCGTGCCTGGGAACTCGAGATTTGGGGAGAAACATCGACATACGATCGCTCACGCGGGTGAGAGCGAGCTCAGAATGGTCACGGCCTCCTACAAGTTACCGCGCCTTAACTTCCGATGGGCTAAGACACGCAGCAGAAATCTCTATCAGGCACCCATGAGCATAGGCAACATCGTTAATCAGCAACTCATCACCGAGGAGGAACACGCGGTGATGGGCGCCCTCAGGATGCATGCGCTCGATGTGCAGACGCATCCACCCCTCATGGTTAATCCTGAACACAAGAATCCTGAGGAGATCATGTACATTCTGAGAGGCGAGGGTAGAGCCGTGTGTGATAAGGATAGCTACATGGTTAGCCCGGGTTCACTCGTCTACTCACGCGAGGGTGATGTCCACGGGATCTATAACACGAGTGATAAATTCCCCCTCCAGTACTTCGTCCTAGAGTTCATCGAACATGACAGGATGTGGACGGAGAGAGGATACCATAAATAGCCTAATCCACGAACCTGCTGATGCTATTTTTACTCATTTCCCTAATTGAGACCACAAACAGCATCATGACACCTAGCCCACTCAGCCACATCCCCCAACCAATCTGGGTTATGACGCCGATGGCGATTCCCCTCCCTAAACTCATGAAAAAGGAGACGAAGCCGAGGACCGAGGTTAAGAAGAGTACGAAGTGTACCCATATTTTGCGATATCTGAATATCGCCATCAAGCTCGCAAATAAAATTATAACGCCGCCGATAGCGGTTCCCGGGCTTATAAGCCAACTCTCCTCGACAACAACCCCGTCTCTGCTCAGTGAGCCCATGAATGGGCTCAACTCGATTCTGGAGTGGTAAATCCTCTCACCAATTTTCGTGACGGGGTCTATCCGCGAGTCCGGATCATAGCTCAAAGTTAGCCAAGGGCCAAAAACGCCGACTATCATGAGGACTGCAACGAGAATCCCGGGGTAAGTCACCTTTGTAATCTTGACCCTTCCCAGCAACTAATATCACTTAATGTGTTGGGCGTGGGGTATTATTGTTTTTAGTAGGTGATCAGGTGGGCCTGATCTCTTGTTTGATGAAGGAGACGTATGATATGATGAAGATGATTATCATGCCGGCGAATAGCGCGGTTATGTGGGGCCATATCAGAAGGATGCTATCCCAGAAGGAGAGGGGGTTGGGGATCATCTTGATGATGGTCTCGTATGAGACCGGGCTGAGCACCCTCATCAGGGGCTCCATGATGACGTTCGAGGCCGTTGTGTAGAGTTCGGATGGTGAGACGTATAGGAGCACCTCGACGTCGGCTCCGATACCCTGTGCGTAGCCTGCCAACATGTAGAAGAAGATCGTGAAAAATAGCCAAGTGGCGAGGGAAGCCAAAGCCGAGGTCCCCTCCCTCTTGAAGACTATGGAGAACAGGAGACCTAGACCAATCCAAAAGGAGAGATAAACATTTGTGATTATTAGGAAGCTGATTAATCGAAGTGTCTCCTCCACGGTCGGCAGCGAGCCTAGTATAGCTATCCCTATTCCCGTCACAATGACGATGACTGTGCTTAAGATCAGCAGGATCGTCGCGCTTGTAGCCGCGAATTTCCCAATTATGAATGAGTCCTTATGGATGGGTTGAGATAGTATGATGCCGGCGGTTCCCTGCGATCTCTCCCTGTTGATTGAGTCAAAGACGAGGAGCAGGGCTATCAATGGGCCGAAGAAGGCTATGAAGCTCAGGAAGGAGGGCACCATATCGCTCTGAGTTGTGAATAACCTCAAAAAGACGTTGGCCCCGGATGTTCTGCTGAGCTCTTTCCATATCACCATAATCGAGGAATACGATACCGAGATCGCTATCGTATAGACTAAGATGGCCATGATTATAAGTCTCTGGCTCGTCAGGTGATCGGCTAATTCTTTTCGGAAAATTTCTAGTGTACCCGCCACGAATCATTCCTCCGAATACTTACGGTAAACGTCTAAGAGTGTATGCTCTCTTAGGCCTATCCTCGTCAAGGAGGCTCCGCCCTTAACCAGGGCATCGGATATCGTCGCCCTGATGTCCTTTTCACACCTTACTACTAAACCGTTTTCGACGCGTTGAACTTGGTTGACTGACTCGAGGACCTTTAGGTCATCAATTATTTTTTCAGTGATTCCGCCCGCTTCAACGTCTATTACCCAATTCTTCCCCTCAGACTCCAATATTTTTACTGAACCTGTCCTCACCAGTTTACCCTTTGACATGATTCCGATCGTTGAACACGTCTCATGAACCTGCTGCATGTTATGCGATGAAAGCAGTATTGTTGTACCTTCTTCCCTATTCATTCTTCTGAATAGGTCAAGTATCTCATCGATCCCTCTCGGGTCGATGCCCTGGGTAGGTTCGTCGAGGATGACCAACTCGGGTTTCTTGAAGAAGGCCTGGGCGATCCCCAGTCTCTGCTTCATCCCCCTCGAGAATTTACCGACCTTGAGTTTCTTCTGCTTGATTAATCCCACGTCTGTAAGTGCCTCGTCTATTAGACTCTCAGCTTTGCCTCCGTGGAGGTCATTGAGGCTGGCGATGTATCGTAGATTACTATCGGCTGATAGATTCTCGTAGAACCCAAACCGTTCGGGTAAATAGCCGCATATTTTCTTAACGTCGAGTGGATTCTTAACTGGGTCGTAGCCGAAGACCCTGCAGCTTCCGGAGTTTGGCTCAGTCAGACCCAGGAGCATCAAAATTAGAGTAGTCTTACCTGCGCCGTTTGGCCCAAGCAGGCCGAAGACCTCACTCCTCTTAACGGAGAAGTGAAGCTCGTTAACGGCTTTGAAATCCCCGTATTTCTTCACTAGACCCTTCGCCAGGATTACGGGTTTAGGATCACTCATCGTCTACCCATCCGCCAATATATTAGGCCTAACACCAGGACTAGGACGATGATGATACCGAGTCCAACGAGACCCCACGCCACCGATCCCTTCACGGTGACTCTGTAGTTTAGGTTGGCAGATATCCCGATCTCACTAACGGCCGAGTAGATGGTGACGAGGTAGTCCCCGGGAATCGTATCAGGGGGGGCCGTCACAACGGCTCTTACCTCCTTAAATGCTGAACCCGAAAGCTGGGGGATGGTGCTTGTTTCAAATTTAATGTCCCAGTCAGTCGGCTTATCGGAGAAAATTATGAGGTCACTCAATGAGGCAGTGCCCGTATTATTGACGTAGAAACTGAAGGGGTGGGGTTCCCCCTGCGTTAGGTCGAAGCTCGCCAGTTGATTAGAGGGGTAAAGCTTCAGGTCGTATTTGCCTATTAGGAATACGTTAAGCGATACCAGGTCCTTGAATTCGTCGGTTTGAGCCGCGATTTCTACGTTATATGTTCCGGGGAGGGCGCCCTGCGGCGAGGTGATTTTGGCGACGACGACCTGGTTCTCGGATGGCGAGAACTCGAGGGACCTCACAGAAACTGTCTCATACGCTGGTGTGAATGATACGCTCCATCCTTGGGGATAGCCGGCGGAGAAAAATATCAGGGCGTCGAAGGTATTTCTGTTTATTACGTTTAGCCTAAACTCGACAGACTCGCCTGAGGATGCCTCTATCGATGGGATGAGTGAAGTGATCTCTATGCCAAACTGGACAACGGCGACGGGCAACTCCACCCTAATGGGAAGATAGCCCCTCCTCACCCCGTTCACATCATATGAGTTAACCGAGAAGGTGTATGTACCCGATTTTTCCCCTGCAGGTGGGATGATCTCTAGATCAAGCTCCTTGCCCTCACCCGCCTCGAGGTAGATTGACTTTACTATCAGTGACCCACTCTTCAGGCTAGCATCCCAACCCGTCGGAGAAGTCACGGTTAAGTTGAACGAGCCGCCAGAGTCGCCTACGTTTTGAGCCTTGATCTTTAAGACGGTTTTTTGAGCCACCTTCATCTCGACGCTTGGGAACTGGGTTGTGAGGTTGATCGTTGGTGCAGCGGAGCCAACGATCGCCAGGGTGCTGAAAAACACGATGGCGACCAGCGTCGTTTGGAGGATCTTACTTTTCATATTAATCAACTGAGAGAGATAGGGCGCGGAGTGTAGTTAAGATTTTTCAAAAGCAACATTGTCTTAAGCAATGCGTTAACTTTTTCTCAACACGCTCGACACATCAATTGTGTCAATTGTCTAGCGTGAAACTAGTTGAGAAGATTACCTGGGGAAGGGAAAGAGTGAATGCTGGGGCGGCTGGTAGCACACAGCTCGTCGTCGGTAGCCTCGGCGGAGATAATCCTAGGGCGCTGCTCGTGGCGGGGATCCATGGGGACGAGCAACCCTGGGCGTCGATGGCGATCAATAAGCTGCTGTCCCAGACAAGTATGTCCGATTTGCTCGGGTCCATGACGATTGTACCGTTGGCGAACCCCACAGCCACGGAGGTTGACTCGAGGGTCTCGATGCTTGATCATCTTGACCTCAACAGATCGTTCCCCAGGGACCTCAGGGGCTCCCATACCGAGAGGCTTGCAGCGTCGATTTCGTCCATCGTTGACTCCGGATTCGATCTGGTGATCGACTTACACGGGGGAGGGAGCTGGTGTGTCAACGCCTTCTCGTTCAAGTTTCGGGGATCGGAGAGTTTCGCGGAGGCTTTTAACGCGCCGTTCATCGTCGAGGCGGCCGACAGGCACAATACACTCACAGGGTACGCCCAGAGTCGGGGTGCCAGAGTTGTTGCCGTGGAGATGGGGGGTAGGTGCGGTGAGGAGGATTATTGGGCGGGGATAATCGCCACTGGAGTTAAGAAGCATCTGGAATCGATCGGGGTCTTAGACGGCGACGGGGAAGCAGTTGAGTGCAAATCGGTCCCGGTTGGGAAAACCAGCGTCCTTAGGCCATCGAGGGGGGGCATCTTCAAGCCCAGAGCTGGCTCTATGAAAGTAGGGACCGTAGTCATGGAGGGGGAGGAGCTTGGTTACATCGTAGATTCCGCGAGCTTTGAAACAGTTGAGACATTTACCGTGCCCTATGCTAAGACGGCTTTACTGCTTCTGAGACCCACGCTTGCTAAGTTAGAGCAGGGAGCCATGACCTACGTGGTGGCACCTTTATACAAATGAAGCAGCTAGGTAAATGTGATAGGTTATGGATAGGATCAGGGTAGGTGTAATCGGTGCGGGTAGGTGGGCGAAAAACGCCCATCTTCCAGGTTTCTCAAGGTCTCCCCTCTGCGAGGTCACCGCGATATGCGACCTAAACAAAGAACTAGCGGCTTCAAGGGCAAAGGAGTTCAACATACCCTATGCCTATTCTGATTACGGGGAACTCATTGCCAGGAACGACATCGATGTAATAGATGTGTGCACGAGGAGGGGCCCTGACGACCCTGATAACCATGAGAAGATAGCCTTTCTGGCGGTGAAGTCGGGGAAACACTGCCTATGCGAGAAGCCGGTGGCCCACAGCTATAGGAGGACCTGGGAGGCCCATCTACTAGCTGCTAGAAACGGCCTGAAGACGAAGGTCGGCTTGACCCTCCGATACGCACCTGCTATGATATACATGCAGGATCTGATAAAAAGTGGCTTTACGGGCCAACCATACATATTCAATGACTATGAACAGAACTCACAGTTCATAAGCCCCAATGAACCCGTCACAAAGGCGGATCTCATACCCCCTAACGACCTTCAGGAGATCGAGGTCTCTTCCCTCGAGGGATACGGGGCCCCGATAATCGATTTGGGCATGATGTTTGTTGGCAGCGCCCTCTCCAGGGTCACTGGACTTCTCAAGAACTTCGTACCATATCGAACGAATGCTAAAGGGGAGAAGGTCAGGACAAACATAGATGATGGTGACCTCTTCATCGGGGAGTTCAAGAATGGGACGCTCTGCTCAGTCCAGTCTAACTACGTCACGGTGGGGAACTACCCCTGCTTAGAGGCCCGGCTCTACGGGTCTCAGGGGGCTCTGATCTGCAGGCTCGTGGAGGAGTTCGGGGAGGCGCAGACCCTTCATATGGCAACGCCTGACAGTGTCGAGTTCAAGAAAATCGATATACCTGACAAGTACTTCCCGCCTGGCTATTATGAGGGCGAGCCGTGGCCATCTATGTTTTACACTAATCTCCTCCATAACTTCATGGAGGAGATTAAGTCGGGTGGCTCTAAGAATCAGGGCAACTTTGCTCAGAGCGCCAGGGTTCAGGAGGTCATAAACGCTGTGGAGCTGTCGCATCGGAAGTCGCAGTGGGTTAACATGCCGCTCGACCCAGAGATTAGCCTCGAATAGGAATATACTTGGCACTCACTTCTTGAGTGGCCTGAAGCACATCACGAATCGGCCTTCCTCATACTCCACCAGGCCGGGCTCCTCGGTTTTGCATGATTCACCGTATGGGCAACGGGGGCTAAATCTGCATCCTGGGGGAAGCTTACCAGCACTTGTTGGGATCCTGCCTTTTATCGGTATCTCCTGAGTCTTTACAGCTGGATCTGGGGCGGGTACAGCGGCGACGAGCGCCTGTGTGTATGGGTGTTGGGGATCGTTGATTATGTACTCAGCGGGGCCCATCTCCACGATCTTTCCCAAGTACATGACCGCTATCCTGTCGCACATGTACCTAGAGATCGCAATGTCGTGTGTGATGAATAGATTGGTGAGGTTGAATTTCCTCTTTAATTCCCTGAGGAGGTTCAAGACTCCGACTCTGATAGAGACATCCAGCATCGATACCGGCTCGTCGGCGACTATGAAGCTGGGGTTGAGCATCAAGGCTCTGGCGATCATCACCCTCTGCCGTTGCCCACCGCTGAGCCCGTACGAGTATTTGGGCAGAATCATGTTCTGCGGGGTGAGGCCAACGGTCTCCATGACCTCCCTGACCTTTGCTTCAATCTTCTCCTCATCCAGCATATTGTGTATGCGTAGCGGCTCCGCCAGGGTGTCTTTGATGTTCAGCCATGGGCTCAGGTACTCGTAGGGGTCTTGGAATATCATCTGCATTTTTAACGCTAACTTCTTCAATTCATCTCTTTCACGTACAGTGGAGAGGTCTCTTCCCTCGAAGATGACTTGACCGCTTGTGGGGCGGATCGTGTTAATCACAAGTCTGCCCGTCGTTGTTTTTCCGCAGCCACTCTCGCCTACCAGCCCGAAGGTCTCCCCGGGCATGATGTTGAAGCTGATGTTGTCGACGGCCCTGAGGTATCTTTCCTCCTTCGAAAAGAATGACTCGAGGAAGCTAGACCTGAGATCGTATAGCTTTGTCAAATTTTTGGCTACTATTATGGGCTCCAAATCATCACCTCGTCTCGTAGATTTCCTCCCACTGGTGGCATGCCACGTAGTGGTTGGCGGCTATCTCGGTGAGGACGGGGTCGTCACCCATGCATCTTGGCTGTACGTGTGGGCATCGTGGGGCAAATCTGCATCCCGCGGGGGGATTCATCAAGTCAAGAGGGTTGCCAGGTATTCCCTCGAGGTCTTGTTTTGGGCTTCTGATGTTCGGGAAAGCCTTGATCAGGGCTGTTGTATAGGGGTGGACAGAGTCTGTGAATATTTTCGAGACATCGGTCTTCTCTACGAGTTTGCCGCCGTACATCACTGCTAATTCGTCGCATGTCTGAGCAATTACTGAGATGTCATGCGTAATGAGGAGCATAGTCAAGTCAAGCCTCGTCCTCAGTTCCTTTATTAGATCCATTATCTGGGCACTTACTATTACGTCGAGGGCGGTTGTGGGTTCATCGGCAATCAGGAGTGAGGGGTTGCATGAGAGGGCCATCGCTATCATAGAACGCTGCTTCATACCGCCGCTGAGTTCCCATGGGTAGTTGTTCGCCCTTACGCTGTCGATGCCGACGAGTTCAAGCAGCTCATTTGTCCTCCTCATGGCCTCTTTTTTGTTTACTTTTTCGTGTGTTAGGATGGCTTCTGATATCTGGTCACCGATCTTGAACAGCGGGTTGAATGAAGCCATGGCACCCTGGAAGACCATCGAAATCTCTTTCCACCTAATCCGTCTGAGCTCCTCCTCGTTAAGCGGCACCAGGTCTCTTCCATTGTATAATATCTTACCTTCAACTATCCTGCCGGGGTTCGGGACCAAACTCATGATGGAGTAAGCGATCGTTGTCTTCCCGCATCCTGATTCGCCGGCGAGCCCTAACGCTTTCCCCTTCTTCATCTCGAATGAGACATCGTCGACTGCCTTGACCAACCCGAAGGGTGTGAAAAAATGAGTTTTCAAATTTTGAACTTTAAGGACACTCATATGATCACCCTATTGCAGTCTCCTAACTGTCGGGTTCAGTATAATGTCAAGACCATCGCTCAATAGGTTGAAGCCCAGCATAGCGATTAGGACAAATACGCCGGGAAACATGACAAGCCACCAGGCTCCTCCCAGTAGATAGGTTCTACCTCCGGCGAGCTCAGTCCCCCACTCCGGTGTTGGAGGGGGTATCCCTAGTCCTAGGAAGCCAAGGCCAGAGATTGCTAGGGTTCCGCTCGCCATCCCGAGTGAGACGGTGACGAAGAGGATGGACATGTAGTAGGGCATTATGTGGTTGCGTATGATGTACCAGTTATCAGCGCCTAATACCCTCTCAGCCTCTATGAAGCCTCTTTCCTTCACTGATATTGTCAGACTTCTTATCAATCTATAGTTGTAAGGGATGCGCCCGATGCTAATCGCGAGGGCGGTCTGCCACAGCCCCGGCCCGAGGACGACGACCATTATTAACATATAGATAAAACTTGGGAAAATATACATCGCGTCCATAAAGAGCATCATAATCCTATCAAGATTACCGCCAAAGAATCCTGAGGCGGAGCCCAATACCAAGCCTATTACTAGGGATAAACCGACGGCGACAAGCGAGATGCCGAGTGAGTACCTAGCCCCATAGATGAGTCTGCTCAGCAGATCTCTTCCAAGGTTGTCGGTGCCCATCAGGTTCTTCGATGTGGGGGCTCCGAGGGTATTTTCACTGAATTGATAGGGGTCTTGTGGGGTGATGTAGGGACCCACCACTACGAACACCATTAAGATCAGGGAGAATGTGAGACCAACGATGAACATAGCCTTCGCTGATCTGGGGGCGATATTGTATAGTTCCCTAAAGTTGAAACCTGATTTTTTATAACTCATCTCGTTAACCTCAGTATTTTACCCTCGGATCCGCTGCGGCGTAGACGATGTCGATCACGGTGTTCATCACAACGACTATTACTGCGTATATTGCTACAATCCCTTGGATCATTGTGAAGTCTCTCGCAGTCAGGGAGTCCATTAGGAGGCTTCCGAGACCGGGGAGTGAAAATATCTTTTCTATTATGACTGTTCCCCCTAATAATGCGGTGAATTGGCCCCCGACCGAGGTTATAACGGGCAATAATGCGTTCCTTAGGGCGTGCTTGTAGGTTATTGACCATTGGGGTAATCCTTTGGCTTTTGCTGTGACCATGTAATCCTCACCGAGCACGTTGATCATCGATGCCCTCGATAATCTGCTTAGATAGGGGATGCTTGTGATGGCGATTGTTAAAACTGGTAAAGCTAGATATCTAATGGATTGAATGAAAGCTTCGAAGTTGAGTGTCAGGATGCTGTCCAAGATATAGAGCCCTGTTACCTTGGTTAATTGAAAATCGGGCGGAGATCTTCCGCTGATTGGGAATAGCCCCAACATTAACCCAAAAATTATTTGGAATATTAGCGCGACCCAGAACCCCGGGTTCGAGTGGATGTAAAGTGAAACCAAACGTGAAATGTGGTCAAACCATCCATCGCGTCTCATCGCGGCAATGATCCCGAGGGGTAAGCCCAGCAGAGTCGAAACTATTAGACCGACTATGGCTAATTCAAGGGTACATGCATAGGTGTTAGACATTTTTTGGACCACGGGGACCTTATGGACAAATGAGATTCCGAGGTCTCCCTTGGCGATATCACTAATGTATGAACCGTATTGTTCCCAAATTGATCTATCTAGTCCTAGATTATGCCTTATCTCGTCGATGTATTTTGTAGGGTATCTATCACCGTACATTATTACAACTGGGTCTCCGGGAAGCACATGCATCAGGAAGAATACCGTTGTGAGGAGTATTATCATAGTTGGAATAGCTAGGCCTAATCTGACGGCGATGTAATACCTTAATTTCATTTTATAACACCTAGTAGCTTTTACTTCGCAGCTAATAATATTTTCTAGCTAAAAAAAATTTAAAAAAAAGGGGGTTTAGTGGGGTGGATCCTTTGTCTGCCAATCCGTCGGGAGAGTCTTAGCTATGTTCCATAGTCCCTGAGTGGGTTTGTCACAGACCTTCCATACTTGGTAGTTTGTTACCCAACTCCTCTGACCATCCCAGAAGCCGTCCAAGTATAGTGGTACACAGTAGCCATTAGATACGATGAAGTCCTGGAGCTCTGTGTATATCTCCTTCCTCCTAGCATCCTGACCTAGGCCGTATAGGTTCCTTCCCTCAACGAGTAGTTCGTCAACGTGGGCGTTGCTAAATTTGATGCGTTTTGTTAGGTCCGGGCTGGTGGAGTGCATCATGTAGAAGAGCTCTGTGTCGGGGTCGGGGTAGTCGTATGTCCAACCCCTGGTGAACATGGGCAGTTCGCCCGCGCGAACCATGGTGTTGTACACACCCCTCTCCACATATTTCAGCTCGAGTTCGATCCCGATCTTCGCTAGTTGGTTCTGTAGTATGGTTCCCAGGTCTCTGTTGAATGCCTCAGTGGCTACACCTGATGCGTACCAGAATTGGGTCTTGAAGCCATTAGGGAATCCGGCTTGCGCTAATAATGCCTTGGCCTTGGTGATCCTCTCAGCCATGCTGAGGTCCCTGATTGTCTTCATCACTGGTTTGTAGTAGTCTAGGTAGGGTCTAACGGGGCTATCAGATACTGTTGCGTAGCCGAATAGCAGTTTATCGACTATCTCTTTGGGATCAACGGCATATTGGATCGCCTTCCTGACGTTCATGTCGTTCAGGGGGGCGAAAGCTGGGTCGTAGTTCATGTGCAATAGGTTGCCGGAGCCAACATCGGGTATTATCATTAGGTTGATATCCTTGTTGTTCTTCAGGCTCGGGAGGTCGGCTCTAGCGAGGGCGTTACCTATTGTCGCATCGATCTCGCCTTTTTCGAGTGCAATCCTAGTTGATGCTAGATCGGAGTAGCTAGACATGACGATCGTTTTTATGTTCTCTGACTTTGTTGGGCCTGCTTTACCCCCTAGGGGGTTAACGGGGTATTTATCATCAGCTTTAAGGGTGTATCTCTGTCCCTCGACCCAGGAATCGAGATAGAATGGTCCCTTTCCGCCATCTTTTCCAATCTTCGCGTAGTCTTCTAGGCTACTTGTTTCAAGTCCATACTTCTGACCCATTGTCATGCTGAACATGAAGGAGTAGTCTAGGCCGAAGAGGAAGTGCTTCCAGAAGGGTTGGAATGTTGGCCAACTTGGGTTGGTGTACATTAGTAGGGTTTTGTCATCCACTACGATGAGTTTCTTCGCGCTTGTTCCATAGGACTCTTCGAGGGCGTAGACGGCGTATGACTCGGCGTTCTGCTTCCTGTTGGGGAGGTCGTTTAATGCGCGGTCCCAGTTCCACTTCATGTTCTGCGCGTTAATCGGTGTGCCGTCTCTGAACGTCCAACCAGACTTGAGCTTGAACTCTATGTATACTGTTCCGTCTGCGTCCTTCTTCTGAGTAAAGCTCTCACCAACCAATGGGTTGTATTGTCCAGCCTTTTCGGCGTCAACCCAGAACATTCTGGGCGCGACCATGTGTCGGTAGATGGAGGTTCCTGTGCTTGTGCCTATGTCGATTCCGCCGGGGTGGAAGTCGAAGTTTGCGGTTCCGAGGTATAGTGTCTTAGCCCATGCGTCCCACTTTGCTTTTCTAGCTTCTAACGCGGCTTGTTGCTGACTATTCTGGAGGTACCAGTAGCCGCCTCCAACGGCGGCGACGACAACAACGGCCGCGATTAGAATATACGTGTTTCTGTTTGGCAATTTTTTTACCTCATAAAGGGCAATGAAAAATTCGTTGTAGCTCTTATAAAAGACTAGTGCATGGAATTTTTCCGATTTATATAAAAAACTGCTACGTGGATTATTAGTAAAAACTTATAGATAAAAAGGCCATATTATCAATCCATGGCCTGGAAGGAAGCCGATGAGAGGCTCATCAGGCGAGGAGAACTCATCCTGGACCCCTCTCTCCTAGAG
>Ga0315293_10002373_pt1 | contig 18141 bp, 17 predicted proteins | sample YL17G13_20_MG_FD_203071 | JGI IMG/M metagenome (GOLD analysis project Ga0315293, IMG submission 203071) | Sediment microbial communities from Yellowstone Lake, YNP, Wyoming, USA - YL17G13_20 | ecosystem: Environmental > Aquatic > Freshwater > Lake > Sediment | place: USA: Wyoming | collected...
TTGCCTGAAGGAATTAAAATAAATCAAATTAATCCAATTAAATTTCATTTTATGAAAAATTATCCATATTTTTTTTCTGATAAAAAAAATCCTTATAGACCCACGGTGTCTGAAAACTTGTTTGGAGAAGTTATCGGTAAAATTATAAAAAATAATCAAGATTTAACATCTGTAGAAATTATATCTAAAATAGAAGAATATAATTTAATATTATCTACTAAAAATTCAATTTTTTTTAAAAAGAAAACAGAAAATATTACAAGCATTAATAATGCAATAATTAAAGTTCACAATAAAGGTGGTTTTTATTTAGGATTATTTCACAACAGATGGCCTGATAAATTATTTGAATTTTTTGGAAGTATTTACGAAATAAGATTTGTAAATGTAAGAGAAAAAATACGAAAAGCATTAAGAATAAATGTTTGGGATAAATATATAGGCACAAATGAGAGGAATGGAAAATGTCCCTTTTGTAAGAATATTATAAGTATAGAAGAATTTGAAGTAGGACATGATATATCATTAGCAAATGGTGGTTCTTATGCAATTGATAATTTGTTTCCTTTATGTAGTGGATGTAATAAATCAATGGGTAAAAAATCTTTCGAAGAAATGTGGGATCAACTTTTGTGTAAAAAGTAGGTGCAGGTCAATTTTTATAATTTCTATAATTATTTACCTTTTATGAAATTTATCATTTTAGATGATAAATTATATTTAAAGTAACTTTAAAATATTTAATTTATAAATTGTACAATTTTTTTTAAGATTGTAAAATGCAGACAAAATCACATTATAAAACAGAAAAAAAATTAATTGATAATAATGGAACACAATGGTTTTATAAAAATGATCAATTACACAGAGATTATGATCAACCCGCTGTAATACATATCAATGGAACGCAAAGTTGGTATAAACTTGGTCAAAAAAATCGTGATGATGATCAACCTGCTGTAATATATAATGATGGAACAAAAAAATATTATAAGGATGATAAATTACATCGAGATAATGATCATCCAGCTATAATAGAAATAAATGGAACTCAACATTGGTATCAAAATGATCAGAGACATCGTGATAATGATAAACCAGCCATAATAGAAAAAAATGGAACAAAATATTGGTATCAAAATGGTAAAAAAAATCGTAAAAATGATCAGCCTAGTGTAATATATTTTAATGGAACACAAAAATGGCATCAAAATAGTGAATTACATCGAGATAATGATTTACCTGCCATAATAGAGGCTAATGGAAGACGAGAATGGTATCAATATGGTAAATTATATAGAGATAATGATCAACCTGCTATAATAAGAAATGATGGAACTCAAGTTTGGTATCAAAATGCGATTTTAAATACAAATAATGATAGAAATGAGTTACAATATTGGCATAATAATGGCGAATCTTTTGGTAGTAAATATCATCGAGATAATGACAAACCTGCCATAATATATAAAAATGAAACACAAAAATGGTATAAAGATGGTAAATTACATCGAGAGAATAATAAACCCGCAATAATATATAATGATGGAACTTTGAAATGGTTTATAGAAGGTGTAAAACAGGAAAATGGAGAACTTGATGCCGATTTTATTAAAGGTTAATTTTTTTAAAAATATCCATGTAAAAAATAGCATCCATCAATAATGGATGAGTAAATTTTATAATTTCTATAATTATTTTACCTTTTATGAAATTTATCATTTTAGATGATAAATTATATTAAAATAAATTTTGATATATTTTATATAAAAGGATAAATTTAAATATTTGATCCCGTTTGACCATTTTTTAATCTTTGAGATCTATTTTTGGGATGATAATATTCAATATATTTACTTATAAATTTTAATTCAATTGTATAAGGAACTGTAATAAGATATACTCCATTTTTATCACATAAATCTAATTTTAAGAGATCTCTTTCTTTTTGTTTTTCAAATTCTTCTATTGTCTTATGAAATCCATTTGGAAAAACATAATGTTGTTTGCCATTATATTCTATGGCAATTTTTAAATCTTGATTATACCCATCTAATTCCATTTTTCTACCAGTTTTTGGATTTACGAGCCAATTTGGACGAATTTTTTTAAACTCACAACCGAAAATTTCATTTGCGGCTCTAATACATTCTTCCTCTCCCTTTGAGAAAAATAGTTTTTTCTGATTTATTTCTGCTACATTATTAACTTTTTTTGTATTTTTTCTAAATTCAATATCTTCTCCTTCTTCATAATTTTGTTTTTTATTTAAAAAAATTGATGTATGATTTGAAATTTCTTCTAACAAAGGAGATAATCCGATAAATTTTTGAGGAGTAGTTGAACGAAAAAGTAACCATCCAATAAAAATACCAATTAATAGCACAATTCCAACAATTAAATAGTTTTGCCAATCCATTTAAAACAACACTTTTTTTTTAAATGGCTATTTTATTATCAAAAAAACACGAACGCATATATCCTCGTAAAGTTAAAATCCTCATAATGATTATCATTTTTATATTTTAATATTATTTTTATGGTAAAATAAACTTCGACAATAATCAAAGTTTATTTAATCTCTTTGAAAACTAAAATAATGAAAAATAAAATACGTCTTTCTTTTAAAATATGACGACTGATCTTGCTCAATATATTGCTCAATCAAGAAAAGTGATAATCATGTCTCCTCATTTCGTTAATTCCCAAAAAATTGCAGATTGTATTATCAAGGGTCTAAATGATGAAAATTTAAATATTGGCAAAGTTGACTCATCAATCATTCATGATGTTCATAATTTGTCCAATTTTGATATTATTATTTATGAAAATTCTTTTAATGCACTTAACCAACTTTCCATAAATGATAAAACTAATAAAATCGTAATAGTTAGATGGGGAATAGAAAATGATGAATTATCAAATTTGGTTAAATGGGCCTCTGTGCCTAGAAAATGCGGTGTTTCTATTTTGAAAATTGGATTTATGCCAGAAATAAGGAAAGTTAATTTTAAATCAGTTTCAGCAATAATGTCAGCTGAGATGAATTATTTTTATCAGTTTATTTCAAATAGTTCAGCTTCACTAGACATTAAAAATAAAGTAGGAAATCATTTTTATAGCGGATTATCAATTGATGGAAATATGATTTTATTAAAAAAAGACCATCTCATACCTCACTTTAATGAAAAATTAAAATATGATTTTGAAAATGAATTTAATAAATTCAGCCACGAGGACCATAAATTAAATGAATATCCACAAATAACAACACATAAAGAACTTTTCGGCGATAAATTTGATAAAAATAATGAAATTATGGGTAAAATTTCTGAATTAATCGCACCAAATTCAAATCAAAAAGATTTTATAAAAAATTCACCAAAATTAGCTCTTTTATTGGAAGAATTTAGAGAAAACCCTGGTAAATACGTGATTTTTACAAATTATACAAAATCATATGGAGTTGAATTAATTAAAAAAGCTGTTAGTCTTTATTTGGAAGCAGAACCATTATTTTTAACTTTAAATACTATTAATGAAGAAAATAATATTATTGATAATTTTAATAAATCAAAAATTCATTTTCTAATTACCAGTATCATTCCTACAAAAACTTTAATTGACGTTGATGTTCTTGTTATTTTTGACATTTTTTCCCCAGAAATCGTTTATGCAATGACAAATTCTTGTTGTGTTTTGGGTTGTGGTAATAAGAAAAATATGCCACTGCAAGTAATTTTATTACATGTTACTTCACCAAATGAAGAAGAAAATACTTTGGAAGAAAAATCAGTTTATGAGACCCTCAAAGTAATGGAAAATTGGGAAAAAACGTATAAAAGTTACGAAGAAAACTCAAAAAGTATTATTACAAAGGGTGATTCATTTGTAGTTGTTTAATTTTTTTTAAAGTTGAATCTTAATTACTTTATATCAAAAATATTAATCCAATTGTTCTATTGATAAATATGTACCACCGTGAAAAAATACAGAATTAGTACCATGATATAGTTGTAAAACATATAATCTTACATATGTTGTATTTGAAGCATCATATGCTGGTAAAATAATTGTTCCGATAATTGAACAAGTATAAGGATTAACTGAAGAAGGGGCATAAACGATACTTACCTTATTATTAAGAGCGTTAGGGATATATGGACTTATATCTATTGTGTATTGCAAACACATTTCAGATCCATTACAAGAAACATATCCAAAAACATTATAAGTATGTGGCTTAGAATCTAAATTACATATTCCTCCTGATTGATTAATACTACTACCTATTAATAAAGGGTTTTTAGTATAAAAAGTATAACAATGTGTATCAAATTGTGTCACGGGTGAATAATTAGCTATATTTGGATCCACCTTTATCGACTGATTTAGCCACAAACTAGCTCTAATTGGTACACATTGAAGTCCAGTAGGTCCAGTTTCTCCAGTTTCTCCTTTAGGTCCAGTTTCTCCTTTAGGTCCAGTTTCTCCAGTTTCTCCTTTGTCACCAGTTTCTCCTTTGTCACCAGTTTCTCCTTTGTCACCAGTAGCTCCGCTAATACTTCCCTTTTTAAATGTTAAAATAATTGCTATAAATGCTATAATTAAAGCAATACCAGCTAATATTCCTATTAATATTGATGAAACTGGTGTATTAGAAGAAGATTCATGTTTATTTAATGATTTATCATCAGTCATAATTATTAAATAATTTTTTTAAGCTGATTTTAAAAAAAAATTATATATCGCTGTGCTGCAATGGTAACTCTTCAGATTTAAAAAGAAATGGTATATAAATGATGATAAAACCCTCTAACTCTTATTAAATTAAATGATATTTTTTAATAAATATAAAACTTTTTATATTTAACTAATTAGATTTTTTTTTGTATTAAAAAAAAATAAAATTATGGACGTAAAAAATTGTTTTCGAGTTCGTGAAATAATTTCAAAACTAAATTATTCTGATATAAAGTGTCTTCCAAAAGAAAAACTGTTTACAAAAATTAAGATTGGTGGAGTTTTTTCATCAGAAGCAAAAAAAATTGGTTTTATTGAATTTGGAATATTAATGGAGAAAATTTTAGAGTATTCCATTATATATAAAAATTCAGAAACACAAGAAATATTAAAATTTTTTGATATTTCTACAAAAAAAATAGAAAATTGGGATTTTTTATTTAAATTAGTTAGATCACATTTTATTGAAATTCCAGAATTTCAAGCTGAATGGTTTTTTGAATTTGTACAAGGTCACCCTGATATGTATCAAGGTGATACAGTCTATGAAATTAAAACATCAGGACGTTTTAATGCAATGAGGACTAATACTATTTTACAAACTTTATCTTATTTTTGTCTTGCCAAAAAGTTAAATAAACCTGTCACAAAAATAGGCCTTATTTTACCAATGCAAAATCTTATTATTATTGTTGATTTATCAAAATGGGATTGGAAACCATTTTGGGAATTAATTAATAATAAATCAAAATCTATGTTTGAGGAAATTTTAAAAGAAACACCAGAAAATACTTTTAATAATTTTTTTACAAAAACAATTTTAACACTTTCTATACAATCTTATGTAGGATATACTGTCAGAAAACCTGATTTGTATGATTTTTTAAATAAGACTGATCTTCCTCTGCAATTTTTTGTTGCTGGAAATACGAATTGCAATATACCTGATGATTTTAATAAAGAAAAACTAAAAAATTCTCTTGTTGGTGGAAGAAAAGTATTTATACATTCACCTTATACACTTAATCTTTCAAATCCAGATTGTAAAGATAGGTCAGGAGTAGAATTTACAAGACCATGGACTGTTGTAAAAACTAGAAATTTTATGAAATTTGGTGAAGAATGTGGAATTAGTGGTATTGTAATTCATGTTGGTAAAATTGCTAAACTTACAAAAGAAATTGCATACAAAAATATGAAAGATGCAGTCAAACTGATCGCTCGTGCAACTTCACCAAATTGTCCATTATTAATTGAAACACCAGCAGGTCAAAAAGGTGAACTTTTATCTACACCAGAAGAGTTTATAGATTTTATAAATAAAATTAAAATAAAATATGAAGACAGAGTAAAAGTTTGTTTTGATTCTTGTCACGTCTTTGTCTCAAATCATCATTGCGGAGAGTATTTGCAAAAATTAAAAGATGCAAATATAGAAATTGCACTCATTCATTACAACGACTCTAAATTCCCATTTGGTTCAAAGAAAGATCGTCACGCTCCTCCTCTATATGGTTGTTTAGGATTCAAAGAATTAAATGAAACTCTTGAGTTTGCCATAAAATATAATATTCCATGTGTTCATGAATAAAAATGTGGATAATTCTTTATTTTAATAAATTTAATAAAAATATTTAAAGTCTCTTTAAATATTTTATAAAATAGTAAATTTTAACAAGAATTTTATTGTGATTATTTTAAATTTAAGATAAATTAATTAACCTTTTATATGAAACTCGCAACTGGTGCTACAGGAGTAACTGGTCTTAATATTGGAATCAATTCAGTTATTTTTTGGAGAAAAAACTGTTAATGTCAACATCAACTACTGTTTTTTAATGCATACCATTAATATTGGGTTTAACTGGACCCTTTTGAGAGTTGTTAAAATCAATCACGACTTTACCTGAAAAATTTATAAGTCAATTTTTTAACTAATCAAAAAAAAACATGTAAGGACATATATAAAAATTACTGAATTATCTAATATTCTGAAAAAAATGGCAACTAATAACTTGATTGTCTCAAACGAAAATCAAAGAAAAATTTGCTTTAAAGTTGTTCATGAAATTCCAAAGGATGCAGAAGAAAAGGACAAACCTTTCATGCTCACGGATACCTTTGTTAACAAAGAGTCCGAAACCCTTTGGCTCGCTATGAGAAGTTCTTTCAATTCTAAAGGAAATGTTAAAAAAGAACCACCATTTCCCTTTGCTCCAAAGAAGGTTCTGGAACTCGTAAATACACTTCGCGATTATCCCTTTATCACAAAGACTCAAGTAGATGAAAAGTTTTCTCTAGAACATCCAGATTGGATTTTTGAGCTCAAAAAAATCTCTTTCAATCTTAGAGTCTCGTGTTATCTGGAGTATCTCATCTTCATGGAAGTGAGTAAATACTTTGAAGAACTTTGTGAATGTTTTAATGACTCCCTTATTAGTTATTCTCCCAGCGACGATAAAATTACGATGGACAATTACCTTGCCTATACAAGAGGTGGCTCACGTAAGATTTATGAATATTTTGGATTTTTATTGGAGGGCACTGAAAACAACGAGAACAACGAAAACAAATCACTATACGAGACTCTTATTCGTCTCCCTTTATCCGATTGGATTGTTTTGTTTGGGAAGGGACTTGTAGGTGGTAATTCTCTTCACTACTTGTTGGATTTTGTGAAGTCAGGTACAGAAAATAAAATCATCACTAGAGTTATCAATGGTGTTGAGATTTTGGTAAACCTCTCCAGAAATTCTGAAAATGAGTTCACTTCATCAGCAATAGAAAAATACAAAAAGTGTTCTTACTTTATTTTATCAGAAAGAAGTGATGAAAAAGCACTCCAGGCATTTTACAGTAACAACTTTAATTATTTTGACGATAACTGCACATATCCCAGTGACCCCATCGCAACCCTCGGAAAAGACCGAAAAAGTTCAGACTCTGTCTTCTTTCAAAATCTTGTAGATTTTTTCGTTTTGAAGGTAAATTCCACGTTCTTTTCAAAAGGGTTTATCCAAAGGTATCTCAACAATAAAAAAGAATCTACAGTATTAGACTCTTACAATGATCCTAGGTGCTTGGTGTTGGCTGATTACTTGGGTTTTAACAACTATGTGAATGGATTCTGGAGAGTTTGCAACTACACTAAGTGGACTCTAGAAACTATCAACTACGTGGAACAACACTTTCCTGAATACTATGTCACGATGATTGCTTTTCCTTACCTCTTGAACTGCTTCAAAATCAGACAAAGTCTGTCTAGCAAATTAATGGATCACTACTTTGACAGAAATCCTCTTCAAATTTCTTCAAATGACGAAGGAGAACTTGAAAAACTGGAAAAGATCAAAAAAGGGATCATTAACCGCGGGAAGAATCACAAAGACTGCGTCTGGAGTTTCTTGACCAAGAACCCACAAATCGCCAAAAATATTCTTGACAAATTCTTCCCAGACGAAGAAAGTAGGATTATTCTCACTGAAACAGTCGAACTCAGTCAAAAGATGAGGTGTAGCTTCAAAAAATACACATACGAGAAGATTTGCGAGATTCACAGCAAGAAAATGAAACTTTATCGGAACGAAGAGTGCGGTATTTATGACAATATTTCCAAAGAAGTGATTAAAAACAACATTTCCTATTCGATCAACGGGCATCCTTATGGAAATGGAGATTTGAACATTGCGGAGACCTACGACTCAGCTGATTCGAAAAGCGTGGAGGAGTATAGAAAAATGCAAGCAAAGAAACAGAAGGAAAAGATGAGAGTGCAAAATCAGGAAGATGTAGAAATCAGAGAAATGAAGAGAAATGAGAAAGAGAGAGAGTTGGATGCTGCGAAGGAAGAGCAGAGAAGAAAAGATAAAGACAAAGAAGAAACAAGAAAGAAGCTCTTTGAAGAACGTAAATTGTGCGACAGAATATTTACAATTGACAAGGATATGAGCGAAGAAGAAGAAAGAGCTTTTATGAAAAAGAAAGCATTGGAAGCCTTCAATAGACATTCTTACCAACCGGAAAAGAAAGAGAAACCGAGAACTCCAGGAAAAGGAGGTAACAAACAGGGAGGAGGGAACAAACAGAATGGAAGAAAAATTTGTAAATAAATTCTAGTATTACTTATCATTATTTTAAGAGATGTATACAATAATAATAATTTATACCATTGGGTTAAAGAGTGTCAATTCGCCCTTGTTATAACTTTTAATTAATAATTAAAAGTTTTATTAAATTTAAGATAAATTAATTAACCTTTTATATGAAAAGCATCAAGTTGACCTTCTTTTTGTTTAATTCCTTTTTTATACCATTCAATTTTTTCTTTAGATATTACAGCAGGTAGATCATTATTACGATGTAAATTACCATTCTCCCACCATTCTTGTGTTCCATCACTTTCTATTACTGCAGGTAAATCATTATCTCGATGTATTATACCATTCTGATACCATTTTTGTGTTCCATCACTTTTTATTACTGCAGGTAAATCATTATCTCGATGTAATTGATCATTCTGATACCATTCTTGTCTTCCATCACTTTCTATTATTGCAGGAAGATCATTATCTCGATGTAATTGATCATTCTGATACCATTCTTGTCTTCCATCACTTTCTATTATTGCAGGAAGATCATTATCTCGATGATAAGAACCATTTTGATACCAAAATTCTGATCCACTGCTCAATATTAAGGCAGGTAAATCATTTTCTCGGTGTGGTTGACCATTTTGATACCAACCTTGTGTTCCACTAATATATATTAGTGCAGGTAGATCGTTATCACGATGTAATAGACCATTTTGAACCCAAGATTTTGTCCCATCATTGCGTATTATTTGTGGTAAATTATTATGTCTGTATATTTGACCATTTTGATACCACTCTTGTGTTCCATCACGTTTTATTACGGCAGGTAAATCATTTTCTCGATGTATTAATCCATTTTGATACCATATTTTTTCTCCATTACTTCTTATTTCCGCAGGTAAATCATTTTCTCGATGTTTTAACCCATTTTGATACCAAAATTGTGATCCTTTATTCCATATTACAGAAGGTAAATCATTATCACGGTGTATTTGACCATTTTTACGCCAAACTTTTGTTCCATTATTTTCAATAATTAAATTATTTAAGTCTTCCATAATTTTATTTAAATTTATACAAAAAAAATCAAATTTAATTATATTTCTTCCTTTTTACAAAATAAAAAATCCATTACTTTTTGAAAAAATTGTTGTCTCAGTTAATATTTATTATATAAAACAAAAATTTAATCCATAAAAACAAAAATTTGATCTGTCAAATAGAATATTTGAATCTATTTCATTGTATTTTATAAAGGAAAAATTATTATTATTATTATTTGTAACAAATTTTATCGCTTTTAAAAATGGATTTTTATTTTCATAACTAATTTCAATTTTTTCATTGAAAGGAACAATTAAAATATTTGGATAATTATTAAAATATTTCTTATAATAAATTAAAACATTTTCCATAGTTTTAACTTTTTTGGAGTCATATAACAAAAAAAATACATCAGTATCAATGTTATCAAAAATAGAATTTAATTCATTTATTTTTAATTTAAAAAACCCTTCTGTTGTGTTTACTTCTGCTGATAAATTATAAAAAGTCTTTGTATAATTTTTAATAAAAGCTTCATTTATAAAATTTTTTAAAAAAATATCACTATTTACACCTATAATTGTAATTTTTATTTCGATCATTATATATTTATATTATATATTTAAAATAAAATAATCATTTTTTCATAAATAAATTTAATTTATTTATAATATTTTACAAAAAACTTTAATTCAAGTAATTATTACACTTAAATTTTAAAAACAAATATTTAATCCATGAAATAAAATATCTGGATCTATTTCATCATATTTTACAAATGAAAAATTATTATCTGTGTTTTTTGTGATCATTTTTATTGCTCTTAAAAATGGATTTTCACTTTTAAAAAAATTTTCGTTTTTAAGACTAATTTCGGTTTTTTGATTGAAAGGAGTCATCAATATGTTTGGATTTTTTTTAAAAAAATTATTATAATAAATTAAAACATTTTCATGAGATTCATTTTTATCATAATCGTATAAAAGAAAAATTACATCAGTATTAATTTTTTCATTTAAAAAATTTAATTCATTTATTTTTAAAGTAAATAATCCTTCTGTTGTATTTACTATTACCGATAGATTATATTGAGTTTTTGTATATTCTTTAACAAAAGAAGCTTTAATGAAATTTTTTATAAATTTTGCTCTTTTCATACCAATAATTGTAATTTTTATTTCAGTTGCCATATTTTAATATTTATTATCTTTTGAAAAAAATTGATCAATTATTTAGTATATAAGATGCATAATCATAAATAATACAGTTTATAAATGTGCGGAATTATCGGTTTTATCGGTTACGAATCATGTTATTTATATATTTTGAATGGTCTTTTACAATTACAAAACAGAGGATATGATTCTGCTGGTTTATGTACTTTAAAAATTATTGAAGAAAATCAATTTCAAATTTTAATTAGCAAACTAGCATCGACTAGTAAAAAAATGGCGATTAATGAATTAAAAAAAGAAGATATTAAAAATATTCATTTGGAGAATACAATTGGAATAGGACACACAAGATGGGCAACTCATGGTAGTATCAATGATGTTAATGCACATCCACATTTATCCTTTAATGGATTTTTTTCAATTGTTCATAATGGTATTATAGAAAATTTTGAAAAATTAAAAGATTTTTTAATAAATAAAAATTATAAGTTTCAATCCGAGACAGATTCAGAGGTTATAGCTAATTTGTTAGAAGATGAATACATAAATTCTCAACTTTTTTTAAAAATAGATAATGAATCAACTAAATTACTCTTAGTTTTGAAATCTATAGAAAATGTCATTGAAAAATTAGAAGGTACATATGGATTGGTTATTTTATGTAAAGAAACACCAAATAGTATATATTGTGTTCGAAAGGGAAGTCCTTTATTATTTTCAGTCAATGATAAATTTTGCATCATAGCTTCTGAAAAGAATGGATTTGATGGAAAAGTAAAAGATTATCATATTCTGAAATCAAAAGATATTTGTGTTTTTACTAAAGAAAATGGTAAAATAACATTTAAAACTAAACACAATTATAAATCAAATCTTATAAAAGAAGATTTGAAAAAAGAATTAACACATGAAACTTGGACTTTGCAAGAAATTATGGAAGAAAAATATACAATATTGAGAGCAACTGGAAATGGTGGAAGATTAAAAAATGATAAAGAAGTTAAATTAGGTGGTTTAGAAACATATAAAGAAGAATTAAAAAAAATAGATAATATTATTTTATTAGGATGTGGTTCATCATATTATGCTTCTGCAATTGGTTCATCATATTTTAGAGATTTATGTGATTTAAATACTGTTCAGTTCTTTGATGGTGCTGATTTTAATACAAAAAATATATGTAAATATGGTAAAACTGCCATTATATTTTCATCTCAATCTGGTGAAACTTGCGATCTATATCGATGTATTGAAATTGGAAGAAAAAATAATTGTTTATTAATTGGTGTAGTTAATGTGGTGGATTCATTGATTGCAAGAGAAGTTGATTGTGGATGTTATCTTAATGCTGGAAGAGAAGTAGCAGTCGGATCAACTAAATCATTTACATCACAGGTGGTTGTCTTATCACTAATTGCAGTTTACGTTTCACAAATCAAAAATCCAGAATTAACAAATAAAAGAATAAAATATATAACAGATTTAAGATCTTTACAACAAGATTTTATTGAAACATTGGAAAATTGTGAAAATTTATGCAAAGAGTATATAAATTTGCTACAATCAGATGGAGGTAGTTGTTTTGTCATTGGTAAAAAAAATTCAGAAGCAATTGCTAAAGAAGGAGCATTAAAATTAAAAGAATGGGCATATATTCATGCAGAAGGTTATTCATCTAGTTCATTAAAACATGGACCTTTTGCTTTATTAAATGAAAATTTTCCAGTAATTTTATTAGCTCCAAAAAATGGAAAATGTTATGAAAAAATTAAAAATGCATATTTTGAAATTAAATCAAGGAAAGCTAATATTATCTGTATCACAAATGACAAAAGTTTTGAATGTGAAAATAAAATTTTGATTTCTTCCAATAAAACGTTTCAAGAGTTGCTTTGTGTTTTACCTCTACAACTGATAGCTTACCATTTATCAAGAAAAAAAGACATAAATCCAGATTTTCCAAAAAATTTAGCTAAGGTGGTCACTGTTGAATAAATAAAATTTTAAAACAATTTTTGTACATATTTTATTTTTAAAACTTATCATTAAGTTATGTTTATATTTAAAAAGAAAGAATGGGAAGACCGAATAGAAATATTAAAAAGAAGAAATTAAATATTGGATAGATAATGAACCTGAAAAAACGATCAAAATAATTGAATTCTTTTTATTAAAAAATCTTTTTTTTCCAATAAATTTAGCTAAAGTAGTCATAATGAATAAATTTTTAAATTAATTTATTAAAATTATGTTTATAAATTAATATAAATGATTATTATTTTATTTATTTTAATCGATTATATTTTTTATGAAGAAAAACAATCAGAAATTGATGAAAATAATGATTTTAAAACTATTTTATACATTTTGGGTGATTTAGTAGTTATTTTACCAATTTTCTTAAATTTTTTTTATGAAAAAGTTTTAGAATATGAAATGTAATTAAAATATAATTAATTTTAAATTAATTATAATTATTTATTAATTTTTAATCTCCATTATTTAACCTTCTATAATTATTTATTAATTTTAACATCCATTTTTTATCCTTTTATATTACATGCATCAATTTCACCATCTTTTTGTTTAAATCCATGTATATACCATTCTAAAATACCATTACTACATATTACAGCAGGTAAATCATTATCACGATGTTTTTTATCATTTTGATACCAATATTGTGATCCATCACACCATATAATAGAAGGAAGATCGTTATTCATGGTGTAATTTACCATTTTGATACCAATATTGTGATCCATTACTGTATATTATGGCTGGTTGATCATTATCACGATGTAAATTATTATTTTGATACCACCATTGTGTTCCATAATTATCTATTACGGCAGGTAGATCATTATCACGATGTAATTTGTCATTTTGACACCAACATTGTGTTCCATCACTATGTATCATGGCAGGTAGATCATTATCACGATGTAATTCACTATTTTGATACCAATATTGTGTTCCATCACTTTGTATCATGGCAGGTAGATCATTATCACGATGTAATTTACCATTTTGATACCAATATTGTGTTCCATCGCTGTATATTATGGCAGGTTGATCATTATCTCGATGTAATCGACCGTTTTGATACCATCTTTTCGTTTCAAACTCGTCAATAATTAGATTATTATTTTCTTTCATATTTTTATTTTTTTTGTATACAAAAAAATATAATCAATTTTAACTCCATTATTTAAAAATCCATTAATTTATGTTGCTAAAAACAGAAAAACATGGAAAATAGATTTTGTATATTGAAAAATTTGATTATTTTAATATAAATGATTAATAAAAATATATAATTTAAATTTATGTATTCAATTTTGCTTTTAGTTTTAAATATTATCATCCATTAATTTTTTTGAAAAATACACATATATCACACACCATATATGCAAATAAAATTACACATTTATAAATAAATGATTCCTTATAAATATATAAGTATATTTTTAGCACTTTTAGCTATTTGTTTCTCTATAATATCTATTGTGTTTTCTTTAATTTATTCTCCAAATAAAAATGAAAAAAGACCAGAATCTAAGTCTTACAATCCAGGATCAAAATTTATATATGCAAATTTTACGTATAATTCTTCAACACAAATAAATTCATATTTAGATAACTCAACAACTCCAAATTTAATTTCTGAAAATACATCAAATATTGAAAACGTTATCAGTGTGGACAATAATTATTTTACTTATATTGGTGAGGATGAATCAATAACTTTACAATTTGATGCTGTTATAAATACAAGTACTTTAAATTATTATTTAAGACCTTTGATTAATAATAATGTTATTATATCAACTTATACTACTACAACAATAAAAAGCGGTTCTAATATAATTAACGGAGTTATTAATCTCAAGAAAAACGACACTCTCAGATTTGGGATATACGATTCTAGTTATAATTTTGTAACTAATTTTTTGGTCAATAAAGGAACTTTTTATAGAATAAATTCAATTAACGATACACATTATTAATTTTTGTTCAAATAATTAAATAAAGGAAATTTTTTTCGAGGAAAGAGTAACGAAAATAAATAAATTAAAAGAAATATTGTAAATTATATTTCTTTTAATTTGTGATCAATTGCTATTTTTTTAATTTAAATTTTAAATAATACATTTAAAAATGGAAATAATAGATATTATATTCCTAATAATAGGAATAGGTGCATTTATTTTATCAATTATAGCTATTATATTGTCAATAATTTTACCAGGTCCCAAATGTTCATGTGACTGGGGAAAAGATAATAATAATACCTATTGGTCATACGTGAGATCTAAAATACAAGCAGTTGATCAAAATGGAAAAGAAACTGTAAAATTAGATTCAAGTAGAAGTGGAATATTCATGACAGAACCCGAAGTTTTTAATGTTCAAACAAATGGTATAAAGTATACTGGAAACACTCAAACATTTTTAATTGAAGGTTATGTTTTACAAACTAATGCACCTGTTAGTTCTGAATTACAAATTCAAATTGATGGCAAATCTATCATTTTTTATACGACTTTATTTAACGGAATTACATTTATATCTGGATATGCTTCTATTTCACAAAATTCTGTAGTTTCTCTTTATTCAACTGGAAATTTCACACCTACAACTGGTTCATATTTGTCATTAACTTCAACAAATGGTCTTATTCCACAATCTTTTATAAATCCTTTATAACCTTTAAACCTTTATAATCCTTTAAAATTATAATCTTTTTCATCTATAATATATTTTCTAGAACATTAAATAACAATTTAGAAATTTTCTAAAACACCTCTTACATAAGGTATATTAAAGCTGAAATCTTCTCCCGTCGTGTAATCGACTAAATCGGGGATTTTTAATTCTACATTTTTCATATAATCAAATAAAAGATGTTCTACCCATCTAGGACAATAAATAATCATTTTTGTTATTTTATTATCTTTAAATAATTCATAAATTTTATCCATCAATATAATACTCGGATAAATAAAAATTTGACATTCTTTAATAATAGTACTCTCAAAAATACATCCTAAAGATCCTTCTTCACCAAAGAGACTATACCAATGCTTAGAACATCGTGTGAATGGATTAGCCATGGCATCTATTATATAATTATTTTCTAATTTTCTAAACCCTATGAATCCAAAAGGTGCATACCAGTCAATTATTTCTTCTAAATAATTCCAATTTTTTGATATTTGATAGAGATAATAGTTGACTCTACTTTTTACAAGTGTCAATCTTGTGCCTCTTTTTGTAGTTATATTATATAGATGATTTTTAGTCATAATAATTGGATTAAATTCTTTTTTTGGGTATATAAATTGATTTTTTTCATTTAAATAATGAAAATATTTTTCAAATAAATATTCCCAATTATTTTCTTCACCATCAGCCCAATCATTGAAAACCTTTAAAGCTAAAGACTTCTTTTCTATATTTTTTATTATTTTTTTACTTCCACTTGGTAAACCCCATTTTATAAGACATTGATCTACATAATTTTTAGGTAAATTAGCTGGAGATTTAACCAATTGTGCACCTTCTGAAAACCATTCATAAAATCCTTTCTTTATGGGAATAACAGGTATTTTGAATTTAAATTTATCAAAATCATATCCTTCAGCTACCAGATAAACTTCTCCTTTTAAAGAAGTAATAGGTCTAATAAGTGTTATTTTTTTAAAAAATGCACTCAAATTTTGAACAACTTGTCCTTCCTCCCAATTTAGAGGATTTGATAATCTGAAAATCATTAAAGCATTATTTTGCGATGAACACATTGCAATATATGCCTGAGCTTTTAATAAATCCACTTGGGTTTTATTAGAATTTATTTCTGATAATTCAACAATACTATCAGAATTGGGACTTCCAACATAATTTTTATATTGAATATCTAAAGGTTTTTCATTAATTACTCCATCGCATAGTGATACCATAACTGGTGGGTATCTTTTTGTAAAAAAATCAGCTACTTGATCTGGATTTGATAATATATTGCCATTTCCTTCTCTACATAAAGTAAAATTTCCACTGGCATCATATATATTTTCGTTATTAAGTGTTATACCTGAACCCTTTGACTTTGGAAGCCTGTAAATCATATACTCAGTAAATCCACCTTTCCCACAACATAAATCAAGATAGAAATACATGTCGTCAAAGTCATCGTCTATGATCGGATTAATAATTCCTAACATATGCCCTGTAAACTTATAAATAGCATCTAAGTTTGCTAATTTCAAAGCTCCATAGTGTTCAAATACTGGATTTCTAAAAAAATAATTAGTGGTATCTACATTTTCTATTAATGAACCAATTAAATTTTCATTAATTGGTTCACTATTGTCACTGTTATATTGATATGTATGTAATATTTTTTTACCAAAAGTAGGATCCATTTTATATTATATTATTTTTTCTTTTTAAAAGGAAAAATAAGTTTAATAAGTATTTTAAATGAAAAATGATAAAACTCAATAATTTTTAACTTACGTTGAAAAATGATTTACCAATTTTTTTAATAATTATTTATTGATAAAAATAAAATAATTTTAAATGAATTTAATTTTTTTCTGATTGTAAATTTTTATAATACAAAAATGAACATAGAATATATTAATGGAAAAGGTGTTTGCAATATTTGTGGTAAATTTGCTCCTTATGATTTACCAGATAGAAAAAACGGATTACGTTGTATTAAACACAAGGAAAAAAATATGGTAAAAGTTGAAAAAATAAATTGTAAACATGATGGTTGTATAAGACACCCAGTTTATAATTTTAAAAATATAAAAGGTGGTTTATTTTGTAAAAAACATAAACAAACTGATATGATAAACGTTTGTTATATACATTGTAATGAAGTTGATTGTAATGATAGAGCTTTATATAAATATGAAAAAGGTGGTAAAGTTTTAAAATGTACTAAACACAAAGATAAAAATATGTTTAATCAAAGGTATGAAAAAAAATTATGCGAAGATAATTCTTGTATAAAAAGTTCATCTTTTGGATTTGAAGGAGAGAAAGCTAGATTTTGTGTTATTCATAAACAGCCAAAT